>Ga0209292_1002864_pt1 | contig 19451 bp, 17 predicted proteins | sample GOMGulsemesocosm_2_FD_184634 | JGI IMG/M metagenome (GOLD analysis project Ga0209292, IMG submission 184634) | Methane-oxidizing microbial communities from mesocosms in the Gulf of Mexico - GOM9C Gulf of Mexico (SPAdes) (version 2) | ecosystem: Environmental > Aquatic > Marine > Cold seeps... | reverse complement strand
CCAGATCATCGGCGATCCGATCAAAAGGCCTCGCAATAAGCGGAAAATCACGTTGATAGTCATTCAACAGGCGTTGCTCAAGATCACTCATAACATCACAATCCGATCTTGTGAGCGCGATTAGTGAAGAAAATACCGGAGGGTTTTTCTACCGTTAATGTCTTCAGCTTTTCAAAGCTTTCGGTATCGTAGATTTGCACCTGATCTTCATCGCGCACAGAGACCCAAACCCTGTCACCCTTTGGCGTAAACTCCATATGAAGCACCGCTTTACCGGGTTTTAACGTTTTAATAATCCGCTGTGTTTCAGTATCAATCACCTGCAGGGTATCGTTATTCGGGAACGCAAAGTTAACCCACATGTGACGACCACCAGGGCGCGCCATGACAAAGATAGGTTGCCCATGCACAGGGATTTTAGCTTTTTGTGTCCAGGTTTTGCGATCAACAACAATCACCTGGTTGTGGCCAACGGCAGGCACAAAGGCGTAATCGCCAGCAACCGCCCAACCTTCCAGATGCGGCATTTTATAAACAGGCAGCTTTTCTTCACCACGCCCGTAATCATCGAGAATATGGTGCACACCGTTTTCAGGATGCCATAAATCCAGCAATGCCATGCCATCTTCACCGAACAGGCCCGCGATATAATAACGACCATCGGGTGTGATCAGCGCATCGTAGGGCTGACTACCAATATCAGTGAATTTGGTAATTTTTGGCTCATCCGGTGTTGTTACATCGGCAATCCAAATTTCATCGGATTCATACAAACCGAAAATAAATTTATTGCCGGGTGCGTCAACCAATCCAATGACCTTTGATTGGACCTTATTCGATCCGATGGCCGGAATATCAGCCACTAATTCAAGCGTATCGGTATCAAAAATTCGTACGCCGCCCGGTTCATAGTTAGAAACAGCGACTAAACGGCCATCTGCAGAGATTGCTCCACCAATGCTGTTACCACCCTGCAAAACGCGTTTGTCGATTTTGCCCTTGAGAATATCCAGTTTGGTTAAACCGCCATCTCGACCAAATACATAGGCAAAACGCTCATCACGTGAATAGACAATCGACGCATGGGACAGATCGCCCAGACCTTTAATTTGATAAAGCTCGGAGCCCTGCGAATGTTCAACGACCTGAACACTACCGGTTGCACGTTCGATAATCACACCCAGATCACCTGTACCACGCTCAGCGTAAACAGCACTGCTCACAGAAGAAAAACCAAACAAACACAACATGCCGAAGCATTTGAATTTGAGGAAGGCAACGTTGAGCCAATCACTTTTATTCACGAACAAGTCCTTCTTTAAGTGTGCTAACCAGCCATTGGATATCCATGTCACTGAGAATGGGTTTCCAGGGCGGCATCGGTGTATTCGGGCGACCATTGCTGATCACATAAATCAAATAGTCTTCAGGTTTATTAAGCAAGGCTTCAGGCGTTAATGCCGGGCCAAGGCCACCTTTTAAGGTCATGCCATGACAGGAGCCGCAGTCATGTAACAACAGGTGTTTTAATTCAGCCTGACGCTCATCAGACAGTGGGTTTCCGCCAGCATGACTCAGAGCGGTCAAAGCAAGCAGCAACAAGAAAAGGGTTTTCTTCATCGGGTTACAGCCTAACCGGTTGATTGTTGTTTTTGATCAACCGCAGGCACAAACCAGTCCAGCGTATCGGCAAGGCTTACCACTTCGCCAATGACAATCATCGCGGGCGGCAAAATTCCTGCCTCACGGGTATCAGCGACCAAATTCGATAAGCTGCTGATGAGGCGGCGTTGCTGAGAAGTCGTACCCTGCTCAATCACTGCCACGGGCGTTTTCGAGGAGCGACCAGCCGCCAGCACCGCGTCGACGATGGGCTCCAGGTTGCCGATGCCCATATAGATAGCCAGGGTGCAGTCTTTATCCTGTATCGCGCTTTGATCAAGCTCCAGTGTCTGATCGGCACGACGATGACCAGCAATGAAGCACACGCCATTGGCAAGGCCACGATGCGTCAGAGGCACGCCCGCGTATGCTGAGCAGGCCATGGCCGAGGTAATACCGGGTACAACCTCAAATCTCACCTGATTTTCAGCAAGCACCAGCGCTTCTTCACTACCGCGTCCAAACATAAAGGGGTCGCCGCCCTTTAAACGAACGATATGGCGATGATCTTTGCCCTTGGCAAGGCTAACCAGCAGCTCATTAGTTTCGTTCTGTGGCAGCGCGTGGCGTCCTGATTCCTTGCCAACGTATATTTTTGCAACACCGGTCGGGATCAGATCAATGATTTCCTCGGAAACCAGACGGTCATAGACAACCACATCAGCACCTTCGATCAGGCGCAGGGCTTTTACGGTTAACAATCCAGGATCACCGGGACCGGCTCCAACCAGATAAACACAAGAATTATTCATCAGCTACTCAGTCCTTTTCATCGTTACCTGAAGAGGGTCTAAAGGAGCTATTGCCAACATAAAAAGAAAATAAGATGTTTAATATTCGACAAAAGCTAAACCCATGTCACATCATCCGTGCAGGAATTGAAATGACACAAGCAGCTTATTAATAAGGCCCTTTTCGAACATTGATTCAAATCAATAGCTGCTCGCGAATGCCTGCTGGGAAGGAAAGTAAAGAAGTAAAAAGAAGGTTACAGGGAAGTTCCAGCGCGGAAAATCCCTGTCAAAATGCAGCAAATCAAGATTGTCTGGCGCCGTACCAATCAAATTTATCTCGTAATGTAACCACCTCACCAACAATGATTAATGCCGGTGGTTTAACTTCAGCCTCTTTGGCTAACTCGGAGATAGTCGCCAACGTACCGGTAACAACACGCTGCTCGGGTAAAGTACCCTTCTCAACCAAAGCAATCGGCATATCAGGCGACATGCCATTTTCAATCAGCCCTTTACAGATCAGTGGCAGGCTAATCAGCCCCATGTAAATAACCAATGTTTGATGCGCATGCACCAACTCCTGCCACGGCAAATCACAGGAGTCATCTTTGAGATGCCCCGTAACAAAACGTACAGACTGAGCGAAATCACGATGTGTTAGCGGAATACCGGCATAGGCAGCACAACCCGAGGCAGACGTGATGCCCGGCACTACCTGGAAAGGCACATTCTCAGTCATCAACTGATCAATTTCTTCGCCACCACGACCGAAAATAAAGGGGTCACCGCCTTTCAGACGCAATACCCGTTTACCCTCTTTGGCCAATTTAACCAGCAATAGATTGATTTCTTCCTGTGGCAAAGCATGATTTTTACGAGCTTTGCCAACATACACACGATCAGCATCACGTCGGCATAAGTCCAACACGCCTGCAGATACAAGGCGATCATAAACAACCACATCAGCCTGCTGCATCAGACGCAGCGCCTTAAAAGTGAGCAGATCGGGATCACCTGGGCCACCGCCCACCAGATAAACTTCACCAACTTCCCGTTGTTCAGGATCAGCAGCAGCGAGCGCCTCAGCAAGTAACTCTTCGGCTTTATCATCTTTACCCGCAAACACCATTTCAGCTACAGGACCCTGCAGGATAGTTTCCCAGAAACCTCGGCGCTGATTAATCGTGCCAAAACGTGCTTTTACCTGTTCGCGAAAACGCCCGACCAAGCTACCCAGCCGACCGTAGCTGGCAGGAATGACGGATTCAATTTTGCCGCGTAGCAGCCTTGCTAACACCGGTGATTGTCCGCCACTGGACACAGCAATCACCACTGGCGAGCGATCAATAACTGCCGGAATAATAAAGCTACTCAGTCCCGGATTATCCACCACGTTAATAGGTAGCCCACGTTGCTTCGCATCTTCAGAAGCTTGGATATTAACCGCTCCGTTATCCGTAGCCGCAATCACTAGCGTCACGTCAGACAAATACTCCGAGCTGTAAGCAGCCTGATGGTATTCACCATTATTTTTTCGGATCAGCTCCTCAAGAGCATCACACAGGTCTAGTGACACGACACGTAATGTGGCGCCAGCACGCACCAACAAGTCCGCTTTGCGCAGTGCAATATCACCACCACCAACGATCAAACAGCGTTGACCCTTGAGGTCATAAAATATCGGTAAAAAATCCATCATTTAGTCTTTTTTATTTTGAAGGAAGCTAAGTATGTCAGCCAAAGTCATTTCAGTTAAAAACTGAACGTGAGGCTGATTTATACACGTTATCCAGCAAGATTAATTAGCTGAGATCAATTCGGCATTATTCATATAAGGGCGCAAGACTTCAGGAATGGTCACACTGCCATCGGCATTCTGATAGTTTTCCAGAATCGCTACCAACGTACGGCCCACTGCCAGACCAGAACCATTCAATGTGTGCAGCAGTTCAGGCTTGCCGGTTTCAGGGTTACGCCAGCGCAGCTGCATACGACGCGCCTGGAAATCCAAACAGTTACTGCAGGAGGAAATCTCACGATATTTATCCTGACCTGGCAACCATACTTCCAGATCGTAGGTTTTAGTCGCAGAGAAGCCCAGATCACCACCGCACAAAATGACTTTGCGGTACGGCAGGTTCAAGCGCTGCAAAACCGTTTCAGCACTGCCAGTCAGTTCTTCAAGTGCTTCGAAGGATTTAGAAGGTTCAACCAGCTGCACCATCTCCACTTTTTCAAACTGGTGCTGACGAATCATGCCACGAGTGTCACGGCCATAGCTGCCCGCTTCACTACGGAAACAAGGTGTGTGAGCTGTGAAACGCAATGGCAATTTAGCCGCATCAACGATCTCACCACGCAGCATATTGGTGACAGGCACTTCAGCTGTCGGAATCAGATACCAATTGTTGTTATCGGAGCTGACCTTAAACAGGTCTTCCTCAAATTTGGGTAACTGGCCTGTGCCATACAAGGACTCGTCATTAACAATATAAGGAACATACACTTCCTGATAGCCGTGTTCCTGCGTATGCAGGTTCAACATAAACTGAATCAGCGCACGGTGCATTTGTGCAACTTGGCCGGTCATGGTGGCAAAGCGTGAGCCCGTCAATTTGGCGGCAGTTTCGAAATCTAGCCCACCTAAACCAGCACCCACATCAACGTGGTCCTTAGGTTCAAAATCAAAGCTACGCGGTTCACCCCAGGTCAGCACGGTGACGTTGTCTTCTTCGTCAGCGCCTACCGGTACAGATTCATGAGGAAGGTTCGGCACGCCGCTAAGAATGTCATCAAGCTGACTTTGCACGGTGCTTAACTTGACTTTGCATTCATCCAAGCGCTCGCCCATGGTGTTCATTTCAGCAATCAGAGGTGCGATGTCTTCACCAGCCGCTTTAGCTTTACCCACATTTTTGGAACGCGAATTGCGGTCGTTTTGCAGCTGTTCAGTTTCAGTCTGAATCGCTTTACGTTCGGCTTCCAACTCAGTGACACGTGCCACATCCAGCTGATAGTTCTTTTTCTTTAATTGGTCCGCAACGTCCTGGAGGTTAGTACGCAGTAATTTTGAATCTAACATGAGTCATTCCGCTAATATTGATGTGGAAATTTTATAATATTTGTTTGGCCAGCAACATGCCTGCCGCAGTTGCCAGCAAACACACCAGCACACTACTAAAAATATAAGTCATGGCCACCGCTAAGCGCCCCTCTTGCAATAGGCTTACCGTTTCCAGAGAGAAGGTGGAAAACGTCGTGAAAGCGCCGATAAAACCCACCATTAAAACCGCGTGCCATTCAGAGGCAACCTGCAACCGTTGCACAATGACAATATAGCCGATACCTATCAAGAAAGAGCCGATCACATTGACGGCTAGCGTACCGTAGGGAAAATTGCGCTCAAACAGCCGTGAAACAAAGCCTACCACCCAGTAACGGGATAACGCACCCAAGGCACCACCAATCGCAACAGCGACTACCTGATTCACACTCTAGTCCCTTTACTTATATCGCTTTTGATCACTGCTTTTATCCAACTCACGCAGGTAGTCCAGCTTCTGCTTGATTTTGCTCTCAAGCCCCCGTTCTACGGGGAAATAATACTGTTCGTTATGCAACTCTTCGGGCATGTAATTTTCGCCCGCCGCATAGCCATTCGGCTCGTTGTGAGCATACCGATATTCCATACCATAATCCATGTCTTTCATCAGCTGAGTGGGCGCATTTCGCAGGTGATTTGGCACGCCGTAACTGGGGCCGCTTTTAACCTCAGTTTTAATGAGATTGTAGGCCTGATAGACAGCATTACTTTTCGCTGCACTAGCCAGATACACAACCGCCTGAGCAATGGCAAACTCACCCTCAGGGCTGCCCAGTCGCTCAAAAGCCTGCCAGGCATTCATGGTGATATCCAACGCTCTTGGATCAGCGTTACCAACATCCTCACTGGCCATAACCAGCAGACGGCGTAAAATGTAATTAGGATCACAACCACCATCCAACATGCGCACACACCAGTACAACGCAGCATCGGGCGACGAGCCTCGCACCGACTTTTGCAACGCCGAAATTTGCTCATAAAAGACATCGCCGCCCTTATCAAAACGGCGTGTGCTCTCTTGCAACACTTCCTGCAACGTGGCGTCGGTAACAACTGTTTTATCGCCCTGCTTCTCACCGAGGTCAACGGCAATTTCCAGCAAATTCAGCGAGCGACGAGCATCGCCATCGGCCGCCCGGGCAATATTAGCTAACATCTCGTCAGCAATCTGAATATCGCGTTTTCCGTAACCCTTTTCAGGTTCCAACAAAGCTCGTTTTAACAGCCCCACAATACTGCCTTCATCCAACGAGCGCAGCACGTACACACGGACCCGTGAGAGCAATGCGTTATTGAGTTCAAAGGAAGGATTTTCCGTGGTGGCGCCGATAAAAATAACGGTGCCGTCTTCAACATAGGGCAAAAAAGCATCCTGCTGCGCCTTATTGAAACGGTGTACTTCATCTACGAACAGCAGGGTTTTACGATTTGATTGTGCCTGCGCCATTTTGGCGCGATCAACGGCCGCGCGAATATCCTTTACACCCGCCATCACCGCCGACAGCACTTCAAAATTAGCATCGGATAATTCGGCAATCATTTTCGCCAATGTGGTTTTACCCACGCCCGGCGGACCCCAGAGCACCATAGAGTGGGGGATGCCTTCTTCTAACGCTGCACGTAATGCTTTACCAGGCGCAAGAATATGATCCTGACCGAGATAATCGGACAGGTTACGCGGCCGCATACGCGCGGCGAGCGGCTCAAAACTAGGTGTAGAAAATAAATCTGCCATAGAGAGAGTGGTTTATGCTTGCCGTGGGAATCACAGCAATTTCTGCAATGGCGGATAATACCAGACCTGTGCAGCCTGCTCTAATAGTAAGACGAGGATTATTGCGTTATGACATCCACACCCTCAGGCGGGGTGAACTGAAACAGAGCGTCATCAAGTTTACCGTTGATTTGCACATTGTTGAATTCAAGACTGGAACGGTTACCCAGCGAATCAAGCATATGCATCTGGGTCAGCGTGTCTTTGTTGAAAGTCAGGCGCAGCTCCTCGAAGAGACTATCGGGCTGCTTCGGAATCAGACGAAACTGCCAGCTATTATCATTAAGCTGTACGCTGTCGATGTCATAGCTATCTGACAGCCCCTCCACTTCCCCGCTGAACAACATGGCAGGGGTGTCACTCAGGCGTTGTGCAACGGCCTGAACGGTTACCTGCTCAAGGTCTGGATCGTAGGACCATAGCTGATCCCCATCCGACACCAGAGTCTGCTCAAAGGGCGCAAAAGTCTGCCAATAGAATAAACCGGGGCGTTTTACCGCCATTTCGCCTTGAGTACTTTGCTGCAGCACTCCGTTGCCATTAAGCACCGTTTGAGTAAACTCAGACTGAAAAACTCGTACCTTTTGAAGCTTTCCCTGCAACTGCTGACTGGCATCAAGCTCAGCAAATACCGCGTTCGATAGCAGCAAAGCATAAAAGGTCAGCATCCAACCCAAGAGGCGCGGGGCTATTCCTGTTTTCAAAAAATTAAACATAAAGTTTCTTTCGATGAAGTTATTAATTTCTAACCGGCGGTGGCGCGAGTACTTCACGACTACCATTACCACTCATTTCAGTCACCACACCTGCCGCTTCCATGGATTCAATCATGCGTGCAGCGCGGTTATAACCGATTTTCAGTTTACGTTGTACCGCTGAAATTGAGGCACGTCGGCTTTCGGTAACAAACTGTACAGCCTGATCGTAAAGCTCATCCTGCTCAGCATCAGCAACGCCATCTTCCGAGCCACTATAACCTGGCATCATTGCTGCTTCAGACGGTCCTTCTAGGACCGCATCAATGTACTCAGGTTCACCCCGTTTCACCCAATCATTCACCACCCGATGAACTTCTTCATCGGCCACAAAGGCGCCATGCACCCGCACCGGCACACCCGCACCCGGTGGCAAATACAACATGTCACCGTGACCCAATAACTGCTCAGCACCACCCTGATCAAGAATGGTGCGCGAATCAATTTTAGACGATACCTGGAAGCCAATTCGCGTTGGTACGTTGGCCTTAATCAAACCGGTAATCACGTCCACCGAGGGACGCTGGGTTGCTAAAATCAAATGAATACCGGCAGCACGTGCTTTCTGGGCGATACGGGCAATTAACTCTTCTACCTTTTTGCCAACAATCATCATCATGTCGGCAAATTCATCAACCACCACCACGATATAAGGCAAAGTCGTCAATTCAGGCGCTGTAAGCTCAATACTTTCTTCAGACTTCCACAGAGGATCAAGCAGAGGCTCACCGGCTTTAATAGCGTCCTTCACCTTACGATTAAAACCACTCAGATTACGCACACCCATCGCAGCCATCAGACGATAACGCCGTTCCATTTCCGCCACACACCAGCGCAGACCGTTTGCGGCATCCTTCATGTCCGTAATCACCGGCGCCAGCAAATGCGGAATACCGTCGTAGACCGACAGTTCCAGCATTTTTGGATCAATCATAATCAGCCGTACTTCTTCCGGTGTTGCCTTAAATAGCAGGCTTAACAACATGGCATTTACGCCCACCGATTTACCAGAGCCGGTAGTGCCTGCCACCAACAAATGCGGCATTTTAGCGAGATCTGCCACCACGGGCGTACCACCAATATCGTGCCCCAACGCCAAACACAGCGGCGAATTAGACTCGTCATATTGCTTACTGGAAAGTACTTCGCTGAGGCGCACGATTTCACGATCTTCATTGGGAATTTCAATACCCACCACGGATTTCCCGGGAATCACTTCCACTACCCGCACACTGATGACGGCCAGCGAGCGCGCCAGGTCCTTCACCAGATTGGTGATGCGGCTAACCTTTACACCCGCAGCCGGTTGTATTTCAAAACGGGTAATCACCGGGCCAGGCTGTACTGCCACTACTTCAGCACTTATGCCAAAGTCTTTCAGCTTCATTTCAAGCATGCGCGACATAGCTTCCAGCGTTTCCGCTGAATAACCAAAGCCGGCGATTTTTTCCGCTTTATCCAACAGCGCAATGGCAGGTAATTCGCCCTCCACCTCGCCTTCAAAAAGCGCTACCTGACGCTCTTTTTCTATTCGTTTACTGGTTTCCTTAACAGGCGCGATAGCTTTAATCTTAGGAGGTTCGCGATGCACATCCTTTTTTATTTCCACTTCGAAAGTGCGCTTTCTGACTTCCTGAACTTCCTGAGAGGCTTTCTTTTCTTCGCTACGCTGCTGTCGGCGTCGATAAATACCCCTCACGAAACCAATCACCCACAGCACGGCGCCGCCAAGACGATCCATCAAACGCAACCAGGACATACCGGTAAACACCGTCATACCGGTGAAAAACAGTGCTAACAGAATTAGCGTTCCGCCTATGGAATTAAAGGCTGACAGAAACAAATCAGAGATCACCTGCCCCAAAATACCGCCTGAGGTTTCACGCAATACGCCGTGATATTGATCAAAGTGCTGCGTGGCCAGCGCAGTACCGGCAACCAAAACCGAAATAAAACCCGCAGTGTGCAGTGAGAAAAGTGGCCAGCTGAACAGTTGGTTACGGCTGCGATCACGAATAATCAGCCAGGCACGGTAAACGAGCATGACCGGGAAAAGGTAGGCAAGATAACCCAACAACGATAACAATACATCGGCAAACCAGGCACCTGCACGTCCACCGGCATTGCTCACCTGTTCAGCTGGATTGACACCCGTAAAGGTCCAGCCGGGATCCATGGGATCATAGCTAAACAGCGCTAATAACAGGTAGCCACACAGGGCAAGTAAACCAATCAGCGCACCTTCCTTGAGACCATGCGCCAGATGACTTGAGAAATGAGCAGCCTTTTGCTGCTGAGCGTCATCTTGCGGTGTTTTTTTAGCGGTCTGTTTTTTACTTTTTTCCGTCAATTTCTACATCAGCCTGTGGTTTGCAATGGATATCAGCCCCCTTTACGGAGTAACGAGCGCCTCAAAGTGTAATGCATCACTCTATGTTTAGCACCGCATTTCTAGAGTGTCCAATAAGCGCTTGGTTCCCTTTAATTACGGGTGTTAAAGACAAGTTTAGTCCTTCTTATATAGCCAAACACACTTTCAAAGCACGCTCTAATGACAAAGTATATTAAGGGAAGTTTTATCTTCATTCTCAGATTATTGAGAATGATAGTTAATGTGCATTATTAGGTTTTAAACACTTTTAAAGAACGATTACAGAGAAGCTATGCAATAATCAAAGTGAAGCAAAAAAACAAGATAACCTGCCCTGATTGACGACAGGGGGGGAGGGTAAGGTGCAAATAGTCAGAACGGTAGTACGAAGGGTTGCTCCTGGCATTCTTTTTACCATCAGCCTATGCCTATTATTTATGCCGATCACTTCTTCTGCCAACCCAGAATATCTTGTAGCAGAGCCCACACTGAATTTGACCCTGCCCGACAACTACACTGCCCCACCCCCCGAGGGTATACAGCACAACCTTAATATCACCGCCAACATCCACCAGGGCGCTCTGAGCGGCCTTAAATTAAGCAAAGCTCGCAAAATCCCCCTTGGTTTAAAGCGCGTTAAAGTCGACAACACCATGAAGGTGCGCGGCTGGGAAGTTAAGAATAATTTCTATATTGGTCATACTCGTGTCGGTAAAGACTGGGGCGTTGGCATGATGATGACCAGTGGCAACTTCGCCTATGGCCTCAATAACAAAGGTGTGGGTATGACCTATAAAAGCGAAAATTCTCGTTATCGCATCAACATGCGGGAAGTATCAATGAAAATTGACTTCTAACTCCCACCGAAAACCCGCTTATAGTCCGGTAAAGAGTCTAGCATCGGCTTACCATAACGTTTGGTCAGGATACGGTTATCCAGCAGCGTAATTCTGCCACTATCATCTTCTGTTCTTAGCAGTCGCCCACAGGCCTGTTTCAGCTTGATTGACGCGTCGGGCACACTGATCTCCCAAAACGGGTCCTTACCCTGCTCCTTAAGCCATTCTGTAAGCGTCGCTTCAACAGGATCATCCGGCACCGCAAAGGGCAATTTAGCAATGATGACGTGTTTGACATAATCACCGGGTAAATCAACGCCCTCCGTCAAGCTGCCCAAACCAAATATCACACTACCTTTGCCATCATCGATAACACTACGATGACGACGCACCAGCTCCTGCTTGGAATAATCATCCTGCAACAGCACTAGCGGTTTAATTGACTCATCCAGCCCCTTATAAACAGCCAGCATTTGGTAACGGGCGGTAAAAATCACCAGGGTAGCTGACTGCGGATCAATGATGTTATTTAACTGTGCAATCAGTGACGCTTCAAACTCCTTACCATTACGTGGATCCAGTGCCGTTTTTGGTACCTCGAAGGTCGCGCATCGTTGGTAATCAAAGGGACTTGGCACCACATGGTATTTAGTGGCCTCGGGCAAGCCCATACGCGTACTGGCTCGACCGAAGTGCCCCATCGCTGACAGGGTCGCCGACGTCAGAATAGCGGCAAAACATTCCGACCACAGCATGCTCTGTAAAATTTGTGAAGCCATCACCGGGCTGCTGCACAGCTCGATATCGCCCTGCTCATGTTCCAGCTTACTCATCCAGCGTGCTGTGGGCATCTCACCTTTTTCATCAGGCGCAGCGTAGCTTTGCCACAAATGCATGCCGGCTTCACTGCGGTTTAGCGGAACCGACAGGCGCATGTAATTCTGCTCGGCAATTTGCCTTAACTCGCCACCCTCATCCTTGGCCTTGTCGAGCAGCATGTCACCAACCATTTCAAGGGTCCGGTTAAGCTTTGAAAACAACAGCGCCAGGTTTTTAGCAATAATGCGTAGATCCGGTGGCACTTCGCCGCGACTGAAACGCAGTGTGCGCTCATCGCTATCCTTCACTTTGCTATTCCACAAGCCTTCGATAATTTCCTCAACAAAGGCAAAATTATCTTCCATTTGCTTCAATATAGCCGGCAGTTTTTCTGTCTGCTCACCCAACACCGAGTCATAGCCAACTTCGCTTGAAATTTGGGTTAGTAACTTCGGAATTTGTTTTAGCCACTGTTTGGCGGCTGACAAGCGGAACTGTCCGCTGAAGTGATTAAGCGCTTTGTCAGGCAGATGGTGTGCCTCATCAAAGACGTAAATGGTTTCTTCCGGTTTCGGCAACAACGCCCCGCCACCCAATGAGAGGTCAGCAAGCACCAAGTCATGGTTCGCGACAATCACATCTGCATCAGCAATTTGCTGACGCGCCAGAAAATAACTGCACTCGGCAAAATGCGTACAGCGCCTGTTGGTACACTGACTATGGTCCGTCGTCACCGGTTGCCACTGTTTATAGGGAATCATATCGGACCAGTTATCGCGATCGCCATCCCACTCGCCTTCTCGGAACTGTGCCTCTAAATCTTCGTACAAATCCACCGTGTCATCATCTAAGCGTTGCGCTAACTCATCTTCAAACAACGCCTGCCCCGGAGCCATTTCAGCATGATTGGACAGCGCATTTTCCAATTTGTACATGCACAGATATCGCCCACGGCCTTTGGCGATGGCATAACTAAAGGGCAAACCGCTGTGCTTGAGCAAATCCGGCAAATCTTTCTGAATTAACTGCTCCTGCAACATAATGGTGGCCGTCGAAACCACCAGTTTTTTGTGCTTCGCCAATGCCAACGGCAGTGACGCCATCATATAGGCCACGGTTTTACCCGTCCCCGTACCGGCCTCAACCACACAGACATGAGACTCGCCAAGGCGTAACCCCTTGGCGTCGGTGAGAATTCCTCCTAACATTTTGGCGATTTCGGCAATCATCAAGCGTTGCCCATAACGGGGCCGGTAGCCTTGATTTTTGATCAATGTTTTATAGGCAGACTGGATGGACTCTTTTTGGGTATCCGTTAACATTAAAGCGCTTTATCCAACAGGTAGAAACATCGCCTGCGCGATGCTATGGAATATTTTATTGATGGTACGGTTTTCTCGTCCGACAATGATTTCGGAAATCATATCCTGATTAGCAATCATTTTGCCGAACAGGCGTTCAAAACTAAGATTTATGGTGCCACTGGTGCTGTTTGTCAGTAATAGCAAACGCCCTGATGCATCACGCTTATGTGCTAATCGCCAGGCCACAATTTCTATATTACGCGCGCTGTTATAGAGTTTTTGTGGATCCAGCTGGTCCAGTAAAAACAACTCGGGCCTCTCGCCGTACGCTTTAAACAGCATGCCCCGCAAACCAACCCCCAGCGCAAACACCCGATCACCTTGATAGGTCTCATCAAAAGCCAGCAGCATCGCTTCGATATTGCCCTTGCCGCCCAGCTCCGAATAATTTAACGCTGCCGGTAAGTTAGCCATTTGTTGAAGCCGCATCCCCACCCTTTGACCTGGCGTCTTGGCAAGTTCTCGCGGATTACGCTTATAGAGCTTCACCACCAATTCATCAACTAGGTCGTTAACGCGTCGAATATGCATATCCGAGACTAGATCCGTATCCGATTTAGCAATATTTTTGATCTGATAACTATTGGAACTGCACGCCGTAAACAACATCAAACACACAGAAACAAACAACAATCGCAAACCAGCACTGCCGGTTGAGAATGGAAAAAGCCCGGTTTTGGTTTTATTATTTATTTGCATTAGCGTAGCCTTCGAACGGTCACATTCACCGGCATCATATAGGACAGCACCCTATGGAACAACTTGATCAAATTGTTACCCTCCTTGCCCTGACCATGGGCGTTGGCTGGGCCAGCGGAATCAATCTGTATGCCACCCTGGCAACCCTCGGCATACTTAGTGTGACCGGCAACATGGTGCTCCCTGAAGAGCTCAATGTGCTATCTAATCCCATGGTGATTGCCGCTGCGGGCTTGATGTATATGGTGGAATTCACCGCTGATAAAATCCCCGGCGTTGACAGCATCTGGGACAGCATTCATACCTTTATCCGTATTCCAGCCGGTGCCGTATTGGCTGCAGGCATGGTAGGTGACGCTGGCGCTGGCATGGAGCTGGCAGCCGCAATTGTCGGTGGCGGCTTGGCAACCACAACACACGTCACCAAAACCGGTAGTCGTATGCTGATCAACACCTCCCCTGAACCCATGACCAACTGGATTGCCTCTATCACCGAGGATGTCGTGGTCATATTGGGCATATGGACGGCTGTTCAAAGTCCGTGGTTATTCCTGCTGTTGCTGGTGCTTTTCATTCTATTGCTGATCTGGCTGCTACCAAAAATCTGGCGTGGCTTGAAAAAAGCGGGCCGAGGCATTAAAAGCTTATTCATTAAACAGAAAGAAGAAGCCACGGCTGATACGCAAACTGAATCGCCAATTGATTTGCCGCGACTTGACCGTTAAAACAAGATCAATCAACAAATACTCCCCCGGCCTTATACGTGTGAATTAAGGCCGGGGCCGGTTTCGCAAACACATTCGTAGAAAAACCTAGATACCAGCCATAAAGCCCCTAGCCGAACCCCAGACACTCGAATAGCGATTTAAGAGTGCCAATTTTGTCTTCCACTGAGGGTTAAGCCCAACGCTGGCGGCGTGGTTTTTTAAAATCAAACCTGCACGAACCGCCAGTTCAAATAGAAAAAAATTCTTACTGGCAAAAATCAAGCTCCCTCACATGCGCTACCCGCACGCGAGCACAGGCGGGATGACAATAACTTTACTGGGCCGCGCTCTTCACTTCCCGCACGCTGTTTTTTCTGTGAGTAGATTTAAGTTACTCACGATTACGAACTATTTCCAGCAGACTAGTCAAACTTTCATGTAACGAAAACTTAAATCCTCACGGGGGAAAACCATGAAAAAAATACATCGTAATACTGCTATGTTACTGATCATGCTGATGGGCCTGTTTCAAATTCAGGTAGCTCACGCTGCCATGGTGACAACCAATAGCGCCATTCAAGCTCAACAGCTCCAAATGGATCGTGCCGAGATCCTTGATCTTTTTGCGCAGGACAATTTACGCGATCAACTTACGCAAATGGGCGTTGACGCAGACAAGGCTTCCGATCGTATCACCAGCATGACCGATGCAGAAATCATGCAGCTCAATGAACGTCTCAAAAACATGCCCGCTGGCGAAGGGGTTGGCGGTATATTACTCGTGGTCTTTATTGTGTTTGTGATCACTGATGTATTGGGCGCGACTGATATTTTCACCTTTATCCGCCCTATTACTCGATGAGAAAAGGCACTTCAAACACACGGAAAGGAACCTGCCAGCTGGCGGGTTCTTTGTGTTTAGTGTTGCTTATTAGCGCCTGCTCAAGCACCCCCATGACAAAGACGCTGCTGCGCGATAATTCATTACCTCATCAGTATGTCGAGCTGGAAAACGCACCCTTTTTTCCACAGAAAAAATTTCAATGCGGCCCCGCAGCGCTGGCCACGGTATTACATTTTCACGATCAGACAACCCACCCAGACGAACTGATCAACAAAGTTTATATTCCTGAAAAACAAGGCAGCGTGCCAATTGAAATGATTGCCGCCGCACGCAGCTACGCCCAGCTGGTTTACCCCCTGAATGCTAACCTTGAAAACCTATTACTGGAAGTCGCCGCCGGGCATCCGGTGCTGGTCATGCAAAACCTTGGTTTTAGCTGGCAACCACAATGGCACTACGCCGTAGTGATAGGCTACGACCTAAGCAACCAACAACTCATACTGCGTTCCGGCACCAAAAAGCGTTTAACCTTACCCCTGAAAACCTTCGAGCGCACCTGGCGACGCGCCCACTATTGGGCGCAGGTTATCCTGCCTCCCACGCAAATACCGGCCACAGCACAAACGCCACGCTACCTTAAAGCAGCGCAAGATTTAGACGCCACCGGACACACCACCAGCGCACTGCAAGCCTACCAGTCAGCCATCAAAAACTGGCCAGCTAATCCTCTACCCTCGCTGGCACTGGGTAACGCCTATTATGCGCAAGGGGATTTAAACAACTCCGAACAGAGCTTTCGTCAGGCGCTAACTAAACACAGTGACTCTGGAGAACTATGGAATAATTTAGGTTATGTGTTACTGGCTCAAGGTTGTCAGGTGCAAGCACAACAAGCTGTTCAATGCGCCATACAGTTGCAGCCTGAAAATGTAGATTATCAGCACAGCCTTAGCGAAATCTCCGAAACCTTAACCACCAACGCTGCAGCCACCAACATCGCTCAATGCCAGCCCGTTAACTGCCTACCCTAACAGGTTTGGCCTGATCACCCCGTTTCAATTAAAATACCAATCAGCCTCAAACTAATCCGACCTGTATAGCCGCCGAAACCTGACCATGTCCGAATTAAAGTATCTATCCCACTACCCAGAACAAATACGTCAACAGATACAAGACCTGCTCGACAACAACCGACTCGGAGTCTATCTGCTGAACAAATACCCAGCACCTCATAACATCACTTCAGCCAAAGCGTTATACGACTACACACTGGATATAAAAAATACCTACCTGCGCAAATCCAACCCCCTTAGCAAAGTCATTTACGATGACAAAATCCACGCCGTTAAACATGCCTTGGGGCTACACACCTATGTTTCCCGAATTCAGGGAAACAAATTAAAAGCCAAACAGGAAATCAGAATAGCCTCGACCTTTAAAAGAGCACCTGAAGGTTTTTTAAAGATGATTGTGGTGCATGAGTTAGCGCACCTGAAAGAGAAGGATCACAACAAGGCGTTCTATAAATTATGTCAGCACATGGAGCCAAACTATCACCAGCTGGAGCTTGATATGAGGCTTTATCTAACGCATTTAGAACAGGTTGGCAGCCTTTATTAACTATTGCTAAAAGTCCGCCACCCCGTACTCAACTTCTTTGCCATAAATTAGGCACAGCCTTTTTTCAAACTAATCCGCAATACCAAATAGCCCAGTACACCAGCCATTAACGAACCAATCACAATACCAATTCGCTCATCAAACAACATATTAACTCCGGTTTCCTCAAAGGCCAAAGAGCCAATAAACAGACTCATTGTGAAACCAACCCCGCATAACGCCGATGTTCCGTACAGCGTTAGCCAACTCATGCCCTGCGGAAGGCGAGCAAGCCCCAGTTTAATCGCCAGCCAGCAAAAACCGAACACGCCAATCTGATTACCCACAAACAGGCCCAACGCAATTCCCATGGGCACTGGGTGTAACACATGTTCGAGACCCAACCCTGTAAAACTAATACCGGCATTGGCAAAAGCGAAAACAGGCAAAATGAAAAAAGCCACGGCAGCATGCAGATCCTGCTCCATTTCTTTGAGCGGCGATACAGAGGGATCTTTATTAGATTTCATAGGGATGAACATCGCCATAATCACACCCGCGAGTGTGGCATGCACGCCTGACTTAAGTGTTGCAGTCCACATAATGACGCCAATAAGGACATACATACTTTTTGAGACCACATTACACCGGTTCAAAATAAAAAGCGTAATGATACAGCCAAGCCCAATCATCAGCGCCAGTAACGAAATTTTGCTGGTATAGAAAAACGCAATAATCAGAATGCCGCCAATATCATCAAAAATAGCCAGCGAGGTAAGAAAAATCTTTAGCGAGGTGGGTACACGTGATCCCAGCAAACTCAAAATACCCAACGCGAAAGCAATATCGGTAGCAGAGGGTATCGCCCAGCCCTGTGCTGCAATAGGATCATCGGCATTGAAATACAGATAAATTAACGCGGGTGCCAGCATGCCGCCTATCGCACCAAAGCCTGGCAAGATGATATTGCGCCTATCCGACAGTTCGCCCTCAATAAGTTCTCGTTTTAACTCCAGACCAACCAGAAAAAAGAACACGGCCATTAAGCCATCATTAATCCATAGCAGTAATGGCTTAGCCACTTCAAGGGTGCCTATACGGACTTCAACCGGTGTAGAGAGTATCAGTTCGTAATAACTACTCAGTGGGGAATTAGCGGACACTAACGCTAAAAAAGCTGCCACAATCAGCAAAACCCCGCCGGCTGATTCAAGCTTAAAAAACGATACGATAAAGGGTGTAGAACTCGAACTATTGGTCATAGAGATATTAAAGCCTATTTAATTTACAAACTCGTAAATTCGAAAGCGTGTTAAACACAAGGTGTGCAAAAAGCACTTATGAATCACCACAAACAACGAGATAAATAACGAGGCCCCTGATGCTGGCCTAATAGAAAGTCTAATTTTAGCAAGTAGGTCGAAAAAGCAAAGCACCTTCCGGCAAGATGCAAAGCCTGATGGCAGCTGCAGCTTATCTGGCCTACATTAATCCCCCAAAGCTTGAATCATCAATATCGTCCTGATCCACACTTTCTTACTGCAGCTTCGCAGCATTTGACAGCATGGTTTCCGGGTCAATCACCCCGTCCAATTCCAATTCAGCATTGATTTTATCCAGATCATGAATCTCCGACAGTGCGGGTAATTCATCCAAGGTTTTCAGATTAAAATAATCGAGAAAGATTTTGGTAGTCGCGTACATCGCCGGGCGACCAGGTACATCACGATGCCCCACCACGCGTACCCATTCGCGCTCCAACAGGGTACGAATAATATTGGAGCTGACACTGACACCGCGCACTTCTTCAATCTCACCACGGGTAACGGGCTGGCGATAGGCAATCAGTGACAGGGTTTCCAGTAACGCGCGGGAATAACGAGCAGGTTTTTCTTCCCACAGGTGGCTAACCCAGCCACTTAAATCTTCACAGACCTGAAAACGCCAGCCACTGGCAACTTCCTTAAGCTCAAATCCTCGACCTGCAAAATCACTGGCAATTTCTTTCAGGGCAGAACGCAGTTCAGCATTGCTGGGGGCTTGCCCTTCAGGAAACAAATGGTTCAAACGCTCCAGTGTCAGCGGCTCACCCGCTGCCAACAATGCGCCCTCAAGAATTCGTTTTAGTTGGGAAACGTTACCGTCAGTCATTGCTTTATTAAGCCCCAGTCCGCGCCTTAA
>Ga0209292_1002858_pt1 | contig 19466 bp, 12 predicted proteins | sample GOMGulsemesocosm_2_FD_184634 | JGI IMG/M metagenome (GOLD analysis project Ga0209292, IMG submission 184634) | Methane-oxidizing microbial communities from mesocosms in the Gulf of Mexico - GOM9C Gulf of Mexico (SPAdes) (version 2) | ecosystem: Environmental > Aquatic > Marine > Cold seeps... | reverse complement strand
TGCATTATATCGATTTGAAAAGTTACATTTGTCTTTTATACTTTAAAATGATATCAAACGACCATTTATTAAAACTAAAAGAACGTATTGGCAAGTTAAAAACTTACCTCGACATTGACAACAAATTGATTGAAATAAGCAATCAAGAGGAAAAAATTGCCGATCCTACGTTCTGGAACGATCCCAAAAAAGCCGAAATTGTAATGAAACAATTGCGTTTGGTGAAAAAATGGGTGATAGATTACGATGCCATAAATGTGAAATTTGAAGACGTTTCTGTACTATTAGAATTTTACAACGAAGGTGAAGTGGATGCTTCAGAAGTAGAGACTGCTTATGACCTTACCATAGCATTAATAGAGGATTTGGAATTTAAAAACATGTTATCTGAGGAAGGTGATAGTTTGAGTGCCGTACTTCAAATTACTGCTGGAGCTGGAGGAACAGAAAGTTGTGATTGGGCAGAAATGCTACTACGTATGTATTTAATGTGGGGTAAAAAACAAGGATATAGCGCCAAAGAACTCAATTATCAAGCAGGAGATACTACAGGTGTAAAAACAGTCACTATAGAACTCGAAGGTGAGTTTGCTTTTGGATATTTAAAAGGAGAAAACGGTGTACATCGTTTGGTACGTATTTCCCCTTTTGATAGTAATTCTAAACGACATACTTCTTTTGCTTCCGTATATGTATATCCGTTGGCGGATGATAGCATAGAAATAGACATAGATCCTTCCGAAATCAGCTGGGAAACCATGCGTTCTAGTGGGGCTGGTGGACAAGGAGTAAATAAAATTGAGACTGCCGTTCGATTGCGCCACAAATCTTCCGGAATTATGATTGAAAATTCTGAAACACGTTCACAATTGGAGAACAAAGCAAAAGCCATGCAGTTGCTAAAATCTCAATTATACGAAATAGAATTAGCCAAACAACGAGCAGAAAGAGACAAGATAGAAGCTAGTAAAATGAAAATTGATTTTGGTTCCCAAATAAGAAACTATGTCATGCATCCGTACAAATTGGTGAAGGATGTACGAACAGGGTTTGAAACAGGAAATGTAGATGCTGTTATGAATGGGGAGATCGATGGATTTATCAAATCATTTTTAATGGAGGCCGGACAAAAAAAATAGTTCCTAATAAGAACGAGTACAAAACAACACTTTTCATTAAAAAAACAGAACATTTGTTCACCAATTATTAATAATAAACGTAGTTTTACGGAGTATTATCAAATACCAACTATATATCACAACTACCAAACATTAATAATTATAGATTTTTTCATGAAATTTCTTTGCCATCTCGTATTCTTATTTTCGATATTTATAAGCTTTGCCCAACAAACATCACTTGTCAGCGTCCATGGTCACATCTTAGAGGAGGCTACAAATACTCCCATGGAATATGCCACAATATCGTTTAAAAATCAAAAAAACGATAGTATTGTTTTAGGAGGACTTAGTAATTCCAAAGGAAAATTTGCCGTTTCCATTGCCAAAGGGAATTACCAAGTCACTATTGAATACTTAGGTTTTCAACCAAAAATAATTCCATTACAACTAAATAGTACTGTTTCCTTAGGAAGTATATTTTTAACTCCCCTAAACGAGCAACTAGATGAGGTACTAATAAGTAACCATAAATCCATACGCTTGAATAAAGGAAAAATTAGTTTAATAACCGCTAAAGATGCCTCTTCAAAAGGGAATAATGCCTTGGAAATTTTAAACAATTTACCATCTGTTCATACAAGTAACACAGGTATTGTTACCGTAGATGGTTTTAAAGAAGCAACCATTCTTATCAATGGAAAAAAAAGTGCGCTTAGTAAAAGTGAGATTTTAAAAACAATAAGTTCTGCATCTATAAAAAGGATTGATGTTATCTCGCATCCCGGAGCCCAATATAGAGCCAATGAACAAGCTATTGTAAACATCATTCTCAAAAGAGGAAAAAACAAAGGCTTACATGGTAGCGTAACCACTACTGCTGGTTATAAGGATCTTTTTGGTGTATTAGTAAATGTACATCATAAAACGGAAAATGTAAATTTCTATACAAATATTTCAGCCTCTAGAAAAAAGGATTTCTTAGAGAGTACGTACCAAAACGAGTATTACATTTCCAATGGAGAAGTTCAGTCTTATTTAGATCAGGAAATTAATTACGACAATCGTAAGGACACTTATTTTGCAAATTTTGGTGCAGAATTTAAATTGAGCAAGCGTACAAATCTATATGCAGACGTCAATTTATACAGCATACAAAGTGATGCACTTATAGAATCTCAATCCACCTTTATTCCAACAAACAATTTAATACCTTCGTTTAATGTACTAGAAAAGTCTAATGATTATGAAGATTTTATATTTGAAGCACAGCTAAATCTAGAGCATCATTTTCGCAATAATGCAAATTTCACCTTAGATATACTACAAACTTTAGATAAAGAATCATATAATAATAAATTCTCAAACTCAAATCCAAATTTAGAAATAGCCAATACTTTAGACGAAAATTATTTAAAAAACACGCAAGTCTCCTCCAAATATAGTCAAGCATTGTCTAAGACAGCCACACTTACATTTGGATATGATGGCGAATTTGGATCTTCTCCATTTGACCACTATAGCCAAGCAGGCGATTACATCATAAAACACGAAGAAACTGTTCATGCAGGTTTTGTTGAATATGAATACGAAAAAGATAGTTGGTATGTAGGAATGGGGGTACGTGCAGAGTTTTTTAATATCGAAACCAATTTCGTAACAGATGATTTGATTCAAAAACGTAATTACGACGATCTATTTCCTGTCGTGTACATACAAAAAGAACTCAATGATAATTCCAATATAATTTTTGACTATAATACAAAAATAAGCAGACCTTCCTTATACAAAATACAGCCCTTTAATCAAGTTACTAGCGAAACGAGCTATTTTAGCGGAAACCCCAACTTAGCACCATTTTATATGGATAATTATGCTATAACCTACACCTACTCTAAATCAAACTTTACGATTAGACCAAGTATCAAATACTCTAAATTTAAAGATGCTTGGCGCGATGTAACATATGAGACCGGGATACAAATTAACGGCGTATCCACTTTAGTAACGAAACCTTTTAATGTAGGGGATACAGATTATTTCGTAGCCAACATTACAGCGCTATACCGTGTTACAAATCGTCTAAATTTCACCTTTAACAGTAATCTTATGCACTTGGTGAACCGCGGCGTGTTTACTACCATCAATACCATAGACACCCCGATTTCTATAGATTACAATCACAAAAACACCAATGCAGATTTCAGTTTAATTACGCGTCTGAATTTAGCAAAAGGATTTACTATTCAAAACCGACTCTATCATAGGTTAGATTCTAAGGGACCCGTTTCCGAACGAACAAATTACAGCTATGCGACTTTAAGTATCTCAAAGGAAATATGGAAAAATAATGGAACAATTAGTTTTACCAGCAATGACCTTTTTAACTCTAACCGAACTAGACGTACCTATTTTAACAACTATTATAGCTCAGAGGCTCGTATAAAAAACCGCTACCCAACTTATTTATTGTCTTTAACATATAGATTCAATCAACGAAAAAATAGACAAAAAATCAATTTCACGAAAAAAGACCAAAAACCACAATTTTAAGTCATTTTACAGTACTATTGTATTCAAACCGATACCTATGAAAATATACCACAATAATAGATGTAGTAAAAGCCGTCAATGTTTGGCCTTTTTAGAAGAAACAAACCAAGAATTTGAAGTAATAAATTATTTAGAAACTCCTCCTTCGGAAGCAGAATTAAAAGAAATTATTAGTATGCTAGGCATTAAACCTTTACAACTCGTTCGAAAGGGAGAAGCTATATGGAAGGATCAGTTTAAAGGTAAAGAGATGAGTGATGCAGAAATTATTACTGCCATGGTAAGCCATCCAAAATTAATAGAGCGCCCTATTGTAGTGACAAACGGTAAAGCTGCCATTGCGAGACCGCTGGAAAACGTACAGAAGATTCTTTAATAAAAGAAATATACCATAAAAAAACCATGAGATGCTCTCATGGTTTTTTTATGCCAAAATTTTAACATGCCGAGAAAGTGTATGCTCTTATGATCTCTTTCATTATTTAACATCACTTTAAGTTTTCTTTAACAGTATCCCTTTAAACCTTTTTTAGATTCGCAGGTCTAAATAGACTAACAGCTCAAATAGAATACAGCATGAAAAAAACCTTATTAGTAGCGCTTTGTTACTTTATTTCCATGACCTCTTTTGCACAAGGGTATCCTGGAAACATTCCTAGCTATTCAGTTACTGGAACAATTATAGATCAAGAAACCAAACAGCCCTTGGAATACGCTACTATTATTTTCTCTCCTATAAAAGGAAAAAAGATAACTGGAGGCATCACTGATGCCAATGGAAATTTTAGCATAGAAGTCAGAAAAGGAGCTTACAATATTTCTATAGAATACATTTCATTTGTAACAAAAACACTAAAAACTCGCACTATAAACAAGGCAATAAATTTGGGTATTATCGCTTTACAAGCTGATGCTGAAATGTTAGATGCGGTTGAAATTATAGCAGAAAAAAGTACCGTAGAAATCCGATTAGACAAAAAAATATACAATGTAGGAAAAGACATGACCGTAAAAGGTGGTTCCGCTTCTGATGTATTAGACAATGTTCCCTCAGTAACTGTAGATGTTGAAGGTGCAGTAAGCTTAAGAGGAAACGAAAATGTTCGTATTCTTATTAACGGAAAACCTTCTGGATTGGTTGGACTTAGTGGAACTGATGCATTACGTCAACTTCCTGCAGATGCCATTCAGAAAGTAGAAGTAATTACCAGCCCGTCTGCGCGCTATGCCGCTGAAGGGACTGCCGGAATTATCAATATCATTTTAAGAAAAGGAAAAGCACTTGGTTTTAATGGGTCGGCAAGTATTACTACCGGAAACCCAACACAATTGAGCGGAAGCGTAAACCTAAATTATAGAACTAAAAAGGTGAATTTCTTTTCTAATTTTGGACTAAGCGATCGTGAAACACCAGGGCATTCGAACAGCCATGTAACCTATTTAAAAGATGGCGAAATAGATAAATATCGAACAGAGGCTAGACTTTATGATCGTGAGAACAGTAGTTTTAATGCCAATGGCGGAATGGAATTTTTAATTTCTGACAATAGCAGTCTAACCCTGTCTGGAGTCTATCGTAAATCAAAGGGCGATGACAAAAATACCAATGCAATAGAACTCTTGAAACCTACCAAGGAATTGACTGAGAAAAAAGACCGTATTGAAGACGAAAAAGAAACCGATCAAACCTATCAAGTAGCATTAAACTACACAAAGGATTTCAATGATAAAGGACATACGCTTATCTTAGATGCACAGTATAATGAAAGTGAGGAAAATGAAAGCTCTGCCATATCCGAAAACTTTTTGTTTCCAGCTATTGGATCTGAAATTTCGGAAAGAACAACTACTGATGAATACTCTAAAGATTATTTATTCAAAGGAGACTATGTACTTCCTATTGGTGAAAACGCACAATTTGAATTTGGGTTTAAAGGAGATTTCAGTCGCTTAAATTCTGATTATTTAGTAGAAGATTACGCAGAGGATACTGGCTATACAAATAATACCGATTTTTCCAATAAGTTAACTTTTGACCAAGATATTTATGCTGTATACAGCCAGTATGGAAATAAAATAAATAAATTCTCATACTTACTTGGATTACGTGCAGAGATCACCAATCGCTTAATCGAAGTATCAGACCAATCACACACAAAGGAATATGCCGAATTATTTCCTACCGTAAACTTAGGCTACGAGATAACCGACACCGAAAGCTTTACTGTAGGATATAGCCGAAGATTAAGACGCCCACGTCACTGGTTTTTAAATCCTTTTGAATCTAGAACTAGTGAAACTTATATCTTTACTGGTAATGTAGAACTAGATCCGTCCTACTCGAACTCTTTCGAAGTTGGCTATTTAAAAAAATGGGATAAGTTAAGTTTAAATTCTTCCATCTATTACAACCATTCTACCAACAACTACGAATTTGTACAACGTGATTACCTACGTGATATTGATGACGATGGCGACCTTGATGAAGTTATCATAAAAAAACCAATTAACCTAAGTTCCCAAGATCGTATCGGATTTGAATTCACCGCCAATTACAATCCATTTAAAGCATTGCGATTAACTTCAAGCTTTAATTTCTATCAATTTGAGACCGATGGCAAGGATCTTTATACCAACAGCTTCGATGAAGAAGTGATTGTAGATTATGCAACAAAAAACACGAGTTGGTATACGCGACTGACTGCAAGAGTGAAACTTCCGGCCAATATTGAATGGCAAACAAGAGGAATGTACATGGGACCGCGTAAAACAGCACAATCAGAACGTAAAGGTATGGCAATGGTAAGCATGGCATTTAGTAAAGACATTCTTAAAAGTAACGGGACACTTTCAGTCAATGTTAGTGACTTATTCAACACACGCAAAAGACAGTCTACAGACTATACGGACGCAACTATTACAGAAGGTGAATTCCAATGGAGAGAACGTCAAATAACAGCAACATTTACCTATAGATTCAAACAAAAGAAGAAAAGAGAACGAAGTGGTTCCTATGAAGGTGGTGAAGGAGAAGGTGGCATGATGTAATTAAAAAAGTAATATAACAAGAAAGAGGAATTCAATTTGAGTTCCTCTTTTTTTATGCCTAAAAGAGCTCCTTTAAATAGTAAGTAAAAGTAGTAAGTGGTAAGTTTTTCAGAGCTACATGAGCTCAGTACAGAATAGTTCGTTCATGGCATTTACCAAAACAAAAAAGACCGCTCAATAGCGATCTTTTAATTATATAGGTAATGGATATTACTTTTTAGGTTCAGGTGCACCACCTTTTCTGTATTTCCATGCTTCTTTAAGGTATCCTGCAATCCAATAAGGAATAACAAATGTTGCCACAAAAAGTAACAACCAAAATCCCATGGTAAATACACCTAAGAAAACTAAGAAACCTGAAAATTCTGAAATATTCATTTTAAATTTTATTTTTATAATTCTGTGGTCAAAAATAATAGATTTTTTCAATAAACAGAAAAAAACAATGACTTATTTCATGTTTTTTTTCATTTTTCCAAAAACCGATCTGTTTATACGAAAAAAGACCGATTAAAATAGTAGTTTTTAACTAAAAATCCTTCTTAAAACAACGTTTCTTATAAGATGATTTGTAAATTTGTTACTTCCAAGAAAAGGGATAACAGATTTAGTGTAATTAACACAACTTAATATATTCAAAGATGAAATATAGAATTGAAAAAGACACCATGGGAAATGTAGAAGTTCCTGCAGATAAATACTGGGGTGCTCAAACTGAACGTTCAAGAAATAATTTTAAAATTGGTCCTTCGGCTTCTATGCCATTAGAGATTGTACATGGTTTTGCATACTTAAAAAAAGCTGCAGCACATGCCAATTGTGAATTAGGTGTTTTAGAGGCAGGAAAAAGAGATTTAATTTCTACTGTATGTGATGAAATTCTAGAGAATAAACACAATGATCAGTTTCCTTTAGTAATCTGGCAAACCGGTTCAGGTACTCAAAGTAATATGAACTGTAACGAGGTTATCGCGAACAGAGCTCATGAAATTGCTGGAAACGTTATTGGTGAAGGTGAAAAAACCATTCAGCCAAATGATGATGTAAACAAATCACAATCTAGTAATGACACCTTCCCTACTGGAATGCACATTGCTGCATATAAAATGGTTATTGATACTACCATTCCAGGTATTGAAGCCTTAAGAGATACGTTACAAAACAAAGTAGAAGAATTTAAAGATGTTGTAAAAATTGGACGTACCCACCTTATGGATGCGACTCCTTTAACGTTAGGTCAAGAATTTTCTGGTTATGTTTCTCAGTTAGATCACGGCTTAAAAGCTTTAAAAAACACCTTACCTCACTTAGCTGAATTAGCTTTAGGAGGAACTGCTGTAGGAACTGGATTAAACACTCCTAAAGGATATGATGTATTAGTTGCTAAAAAAATAGCTGAATTTACAGCATTACCTTTTGTAACTGCCGAAAACAAATTCGAAGCTTTGGCTGCTCACGATGCTATCGTGGAGAGTCACGGTGCATTAAAACAATTGGCTGTTTCATTAAATAAAATAGCAAATGACATTCGTTTATTAGCTTCTGGACCACGTTCAGGAATTGGTGAAATTATTATTCCAGCTAACGAACCAGGAAGTTCTATTATGCCAGGAAAAGTAAATCCTACACAGTCGGAAGCAATTACTATGGTATGTGCTCAGGTTATGGGGAACGATGTTGCAATCACTGTTGGTGGGATGCAAGGACATTACGAATTGAATGTATTTAAACCAGTAATGGCGTCTAACTTTTTACAATCAGCTCGCTTAATTGGAGATGCTTGTATGAGTTTTAACGAAAACTGTGCTGTTGGAATCGAAGCAAATGAAGGTCGTATTACTGAGTTAGTAAACAACTCTTTAATGTTGGTAACTGCTTTAAATACCAAAATAGGATATTATAAAGCTGCTGAAATTGCAAATACTGCACACGCGAACGGAACTACTTTAAAAGTAGAAGCGGTGCGTTTAGGGTATGTAACAGAAGCTGAATATGACGCATGGGTAAAACCAGAAGAAATGACAGGAGGATTGAAATAATTCGTACCTTTCTTTTATAAAAAAACATCACTTAATTTATTTTAAGTGATGTTTTTTTATGTTTTAAAATGATGTTTTTGACTGATGACAATTAAAAAACACTACAAAAAAAAGTTTCCTCTCCTACCTCATAAAATGGAATAATTGACACCAAATACAATTCTAAATGACTATTTAAAAATAGAATTTCGTATTAATACACTATCCCTAAATCATTCACTCTTAATTCTTTTAATTTAGCCCTCAATTTAATTTGAAAATCTTTTACCACGGTCTCAAATTCCGGTAACAAAGCAAGATTTTGATATTGTTTCGGGTCATTTATCATATCATAGAGTTCCACTCCTGCACTTGCATCCTCGTTGTATTGTATAAAAGCCCATTCATCAGTTCTCAACAAGAACGAACGTCCACCTTGACTTACAGAAAAGGCCATATCACGCACTTTTTCTTTAGAATTCCCTAATGTTTTTACCAAGCTTTTCCCTTGAATATGAGGAGAAGTTTCCAAACCAGCCAATGCAGCAATCGTAGGATATAAATCCAACAATTCTACAAAAGAATCACAAACCACAGGTGCTTTACCAGGAACTTTTATCATCATAGGGACTTTTACAGATTCTTCGTGCAAGCTTACCTTCATCCAGAAATCATGCTCCCCTAAATGAAATCCATGGTCAGATGTAAATACGACAATCGTATCATCTTCCAAGCCCTCTTCTTTTAATGTTTCTAAGACCTTCCCCACTTGGACATCCATATAACTCACCGATGCATAATAAGCAGCAATGGCTTTTTGCTGCTGTTCAAGATTCATTTTACCATTCACACTCGTTACATAATTAATTCCACGTTTAGGAATGTCATCCCAATCACCAGACTCCTTTTTAGGTACTATAATTTTTGCATATGGATACGGATCAAAATAGGATGCTGGAGCTACAAAAGGTACATGCGGACGTACAAAACCTACAGCTAAGAAAAAAGGATCATTTTTATGTTTCCTAATAAGTTCGGATGCCTTTTGAGCCGTTCTACCATCAGAATGTTCCAAATCTCCTCCCTTGGCTTGAACAATGGTCATCACATTGCCACCCTTACGTTCGATACTTCCATCTGGGTTCCCTTGTACCAATTCAGCGTTCCCTTTTGCTTTCCATTCAGGTCCTTTACTATTAAATTTTTCCGTCCAAGAAGCAGGGTCGTCTTCTCCATCACTTCCGTTTTCTATATCAATAGGTACTCCCATGTGGTATATTTTACTCACACGAGCGGTATAATAACCATTATTCTTAAATAATTGCGGTAAAGTAGCTCTATCGGGACCTATATTTTCCCTCCCACTTACATAACCAAAAGTGGTCGTAGCATTGGGATAATAACCACTCATAAGTGATGCTCGAGATGGACCACAGACGGGATATTGAGAATAGGCTTTACTATACACCACACTTTCAGCAGCCAACCCGTCGATGTTAGGCGTTTGACAAACACCATTTTCATAAGAAGAAACCGCTGTAGCGGTGAGGTCATCTGCAATAATAAACAAGACGTTTAATGGCTTTTTTTCTTCTTCATTACAAGATGAAAAAGTTAAAATAATGGCTAGGAAAAGGTATAATTTATTCATGATTTAAAGTTAGAAAATTGAATTGAATAAAAAAAAGACTTACGACCAACGGCAATAAATATAGTATACAAATTTCAATAATTACAGTAAGCATTCCCCTATAGCACAAAAAAAAGCATCAACGTTGCCGTTAATGCTTTCTTTATAAAAATATTTTTATTCTTATGCCAACAATCTAAAAGACTGTTTTGCAATTTCTACTTCTTCGTTTGTAGGAACAATTAAGATTTTAGTAGCAGCTCCTTCTTTGTGAATTTCTGTAATTTTACGAGCACGCACATTGTTCTTCTCTAAATCTAATTCGATTCCGAAAAATTCCATATCAGTACATACTAATCTACGAATTACATCAGAGTTTTCACCAATACCAGCCGTAAAGATTATTGCGTCCAAGCCGTTCATTGCTGCAGCATATCCCCCTAAAGTTTTCTTAATTCTGTAAGCACTCATGTCTAATGCCAACTGACATTCTACATTTCCTTTGTCTGCTTCAGATTCGATATCACGTAAATCACTATAGCCAGTTAATCCGAACATACCACTTTCGTTTTGCAACATTTTGTTCACATCATCCAGTTTATACCCTAAGGTATTCACTAAGTAAAAAATGATAGATTGATCTACATCTCCACTACGTGTCCCCATCACTAAACCGTTTACGGGTCCAAATCCTAAGGTTGTATCAATACTTTTCCCATCTTTCACAGCTGTCATACTACAACCATTACCTAAGTGAATGGTAATAATATTTCCAGATTTTTCTCCTAAATACTCGATCGATTTTTCAGACACATATTTATGGCTCGTTCCATGGAATCCATACACACGAATTTTATGCTCGCTTAAGAATTTATTAGGAATTGCATATTTATATGCTTCCACTGGCATAGACTGATGGAATGCTGTATCGAATACTGCAATTTGAATAGCACTAGGGAAAATAGTTTCCGCCACTTCAATCCCTTCTAAATTAGGTGGATTGTGTTGTGGTGCCAAACTAAATAATGAACGTATGATATCTTTTACTTCCGTTGTTACAACGGTAGTTCTAGAAAACTCACTTCCTCCATGCACAACTCTGTGTCCAATAGCTTCAATTTCATCAGGTGATGAAATAACTCCTGTGGTTTCATTTAATAACAATGCTACTATTTTTTCCAATCCTACTTTATGATTTGGAATTTCTGTAACACTATCAATTTTATGTCCCTCTGATTTAAAATGAATTTCTGGATTTTCTAGGCCAATTCTCTCAACCATCCCCGAACATATCACTTGTTCTTCTGGCATCTTAAATAACTGATATTTAATAGAAGAACTCCCTGAATTAATAACTAAAATTTTCACTGGTACTTTCTTTTTTATTTAGGTATAAAATCCATCCATTTTTCAGACATTTCAAAATTCCTTTAAAAATGGATAGATCTTATGAGTTTACTTTATATAAATTACAAGCCTTGTGCTTGAATTGCTGTTAAAATTACGGTATTAGATATATCTGCAACAGTACATCCTCTACTTAAATCGTTTACTGGTTTATTCAATCCTTGTAACATAGGACCGATGGCTAAAGCTCCTGTTTCACGTTGCACCGCTTTATAGGTATTATTTCCTGTATTTAAGTCAGGGAAAATTAATACGTTTGCTTGTCCAGCAACATCTGATTCTGGCAATTTACTTTTACCTACTACTGGATCTACAGCAGCATCGTATTGTATAGGTCCTTCTACTTTAATATCTGGACGTAATTCTTTAATTATCTCTGTTGCTTTACGTACTTTATCTACTTCCTCTCCTTTTCCAGAAGTTCCTGAAGAGTACGATAACATAGCAACCTTAGGGTCAATTCCAAAAGCTTTACTACTATCTGCCGAAGAAATAGCAATTTCTGCTAATTGTTCTGCAGTAGGGTTAGGATTGATAGCACAATCTCCCATCACAGATACACGATCTTCCAAACACATAAAGAATATAGAAGATACTACCGATACCCCTGGTTTCGTTTTTACAAACTGTAACGCCGGTCTAATGGTATGTTGGGTAGTATGAGCAGCTCCAGATACCATTCCGTCAGCCAATTCTTTATACACCATCATGGTCCCAAAATAAGACACATCACCCATAATATCTCTGGCCATATCAATGGTCACATTTTTATGCTTTCTCAACTCATAAAAAGTTTGAGAGAAATCTTCAAAATATTCAGATTCTATAGGATTTATAATCGTCACTTTACTAAGGTCAATATTTAAACCTAAACGAGCAATTTTACTTTCAATTTTAACAGCATCACCCAAAATAGTTAAATCTACAATATCCATTGCTACTAGTTGAGATGCAGCGGTAATTACACGGTCGTCATTTCCTTCCGGAAGTACAATGTGTTTTCTATGCTGAGAAGCGCGTTCTTGTAAATTATATTGGAACATACGAGGTGTCATTCCATCATTTTCAAAGTCGGTCAACTTTTCAGATAACTTTTCACTATCAATATATTGCTCAAAAACAGCAAGAGATTTCACAATCTTCTCTGTATTATCCGCATAAATTTTAGCTTTAATATTTCCAATTTTGTTTGTTACTTCAAACGTTCCTTCTTTTACAGAAATAATAGGAATAATTGGAGACAAGCCTTCAATCAATTTTAAAATTGAATCTGGAGGAACAATTCCTCCCGTTAAAACGATCCCTGAAACCGATGGATAGTTAGAAGACATATTTGCTTGTAAAGCTCCTAAAATAATATCGGCACGATCACCTGGAGTGATAATCAAACTTTTTTCATCTATAAAATTCAAGTAATTTGGTAGTTGCATTGCTCCAACTTTAAAACACCCAATTTCATTATTTAAATTATCCTCTCCAAACAATACATCCGCTCCAATGGCATTCACCACTTCTTGAATTGTTGGATTATTTAATGATGCTATTAATGGAATTACACTAACAGAAACATCTTTTGGTAAATTAGCTTCTAATCCTTTTTGAACATCCGCTACGTTTTCCTCTTTTATCTTATTGGCTATCACACATAAAACATCGACATCTTTATCTTCAAATTCGTCATATGTTAAATGGATTCCTTCCACAAAATCGTCCATGGTTTTTCCTGCTCCAGTAGATACGATGATGGTAGGTATACCCAAGTTTTTAGCAACTAAGATATTCACGTCTAATTCAATAGCCGATCCTTCTCCAGAAAAATCTGTTCCCTCAACAAGCATAAAATCGCATTTTTCTTCTAGCTTTTTATACTTTTTAATGATGGTATCCATGATTTCACCATCTTTCCCTGCATTCCTTTTCTTAATTAACTCGCTTCGCGTAAACGCAAACAAATCATTTGGATTTAAATCTAAGTCAAAATGAGAGATTATAGTATTGATGTGATTGTCGCCTCCGCCACTTTTCGCATCGTCAATAATAGGCCTAAAATACCCCACTTTAGCTGTTTTTCCTAATAGCATGCGCATTAAACCTAATGCCACGATAGATTTACCACTGTTTGGTTCACTAGCGGCAATATAAATAGCTTTATTCATCAAATAAATTTTTTGCAAAAATAGGTCTTTTTGTCGTAATTTTGCTACTTATTCAAGACAATTTATCTAAAAAAATATATTTTAAATTCCTGATTTAAATCAGTATATTAGACTTAAAAAATCAATAAGAACGTATGAAAACCATCATTGTTAACATAAAAGAATTACTCCAAACAGGTCTCCAAGATACGCAAGTTGTTGCTGGAACTGACATGAATAAACTGCCTTCTATTAAAAATGCGTTTTTATTAATAGAGGATGATTTAATCATAGATTATGGAAGCATGGACACTCTCCCTAAGGAAGTTACAAACAAAACCATCGATGCTACAGGAAAAATTATCCTTCCTACTTGGTGCGATAGCCACACACACTTAGTGTTTGCTGGGAATAGAGAACAGGAATTTGTGGATAGAATTAACGGTCTTACCTATGAAGAAATTGCAGCTCGCGGAGGTGGAATCTTAAATTCTGCTAAAAAATTACAAGCCATTTCTGAAGATGATTTATACAAGGAGTCTGCCAATCGATTGGAACAAGTAATGAAATTAGGTACCGGTGCTATTGAAATTAAATCGGGATATGGACTCACAAAAGAGGCGGAATTAAAAATGCTTCGCGTCATAAAAAGGCTAGACAACAACTACCCGATCACCATAAAAGCAACTTTTTTGGGAGCTCATGCCTTACCTAGTGAATTTACCAATAGAAAAAGCGACTATTTAAAAGTAGTCATTGATGAAATACTTCCTGCTGTTGCAAAGGAAAATTTAGCGGATTACATAGATATATTTTGCGAAAAAGGATATTTCACGGTAGAAGACACAGAACTTTTATTGGAAGCTGCAGGCTCTTATGGTTTGATTCCTAAAATACATGTCAACCAATTCAACGCTATAGGAGGTCTACAAGCAGGTATAAAATACCAAGCATTATCTGTAGATCACTTAGAAGAAATGAGAGATGAAGATATTGAAGCTTTAAAAAACAGCGAAACGATGCCCGTAGCATTGCCGTCTTGTTCTTATTTCCTAAGCATCCCATACACCCCTGCCAGAAAAATAATAGACGCAGGATTACCGTTGGCACTAGCTACGGATTACAACCCTGGTTCTACACCGTCCGGTAACATGAATTTTGTGGTAGCTACTGCTTGTATTAAAATGAAAATGACACCTAAGGAAGCCATTAATGCGGCTACCATAAACGGTGCATATGCCATGGGTACTGCTAAAGACCTAGGAAGCATCAGCATAGGAAAAAAAGCAAGTTTTATAATTACGAACACTATTTCTAGTTATAATTTCTTACCTTATGCTTTTGGAACAGACTGTATAGAACAGGTATTTATTAACGGAGAACAGGTAAAATAATGGGGGCATTTGCATATGTAAAATTCTTAGCTAAATCTACAAATCAACATGGGGTTCATTCTCCATATGTATTTGATCTAGTGACCAAAGGACTCTACAACAAATCAAAAAAAATAAAGGAATATTCAAAAAAACAGTATAAAAAAAATAAGCCAACAAAAGTTAGTTTAGAGAATTTAGAACTACTCACCCGTATTTCTAAATACACAAAACCAACCCATATTATGTTGGCAGAATCTGCTCCATCTGCAGTTAAAATCTGTTTAAAGTATGGAAACAAAGACGCTATTTTAGATTCTAGACATGATGCTGAATACATGGCGGAAGCTGACAAGAAAACCATCTATGATTTGGTGTATTTTAATAGCCTCTATGACCGTCAGAATACCACACGATTATTCTACGATTGTATTTCAGCTACACATTCGGACAGTGTCCTATTTTTTAATAACATAAGAGAGACTGAGGAAACATTGGCATTATGGGAAAGTTTTTGTCAACACCCAAAAGCAACCGTAAGCATTAATCTCTACGATAAAGGAATTATTTGCTTCCGACCAGAACAAGAAAAAGAACATTTTACTATTAGAGCTTAAATCAAACTAGCTATCCATCAAAAATTAATACATAACTCCCCCAATAAAAAATTATTTCCTAAAAAAAATAACAACTAGGGGGAATTAATGCGATTCGTAAAAAATAAACTATGAAAATTTACACAAAAACTGGTGACTCTGGACAAACTTCCCTATTTGGAGGACAGCGCGTACCTAAATATCATTTACGCATAGAATCCTACGGAACCGTAGATGAACTGAATTCCTATATAGGACTCATAAGAGATCAACAGATAGATGAACACACAAAAACGATACTGATACAAGTACAAAATGATTTATTCACTTTAGGAGCTATGCTTGCGACTCCTCCCGAAAAAGAAAAACTTAAAAGTGGGAAGGATCGTTTAAATATCCCTAAAGTAACCGAAGAATCTATCCAACAGTTAGAGAAGGAAATAGATGCCATGAATGAGACTTTAGCACCCATGACTTGTTTTGTATTGCCAGGAGGTCATACTATTGTGTCATTTTGTCACATTGCCCGTTGCGTCTGCCGTAGAGCAGAACGACTATGTACGCAATTAAATGATACTGAAGCTCTTGATGAGAATGTTTTAATGTATTTAAACCGTCTTTCGGATTATATCTTTGTATTGGCACGAAAATTGACTTTAACAACACAATCGGAGGAAATACCGTGGAAACCAGTGAAAAACAAATAAGTTCTTTCAAATTTAAAAAAAGCAGCAAAAAACTTGACTTTCTCAAAAAATAATATATTTTTGCAAAAAAACCGTTATATATGTATTGGACATTAGAACTAGCATCTTATTTAGCAGATGCACCATGGCCGGCCGTTAAGGACGAATTGATAGATTATGCAATTCGTACAGGAGCGCCATTAGAGGTTGTAGAAAACTTACAAGATATTGAAGACGAAGGTGAAATATATGACTCCATTGTTGAAATATGGCCAGATTACCCCACCGAAGAGGATTATCTTTGGAATGAAGATGAATATTAAAAAATATTTATAAAATTGCCATAAAAAGTCTCTATTGAGGCTTTTTTTTTGTTTAAATTTGAACAATAAAAAATTGAAACATTAATAAGGTGTAGTTTTTAATTAAAAAGGAAAAACTGCCCTAAACTAATCATATAAAAATCTGTAAAATGTATTGCACATAATACAGGTATCCATTAAAAATAATTTAGCATAACACATGAAACTTTTAAATTCAGTATTAAAAATATTTGTTGGAGATAAAAACAAAAAAGATTTAAAACTATTACAACCTATCGTAGCCGCTGTAATAGCCTTTGAAGCTGAAATGAACGGGTTAACGAACGACCAGTTACGTGCAAAAACTATAGAGTTTAAGCAAAAGATCAGCGAAGGAACCAAGGAAATCTACACACAAATTGATGCCTTAAACACAGAAGCTACAGAAGCTACCATAGACCGTAAAGAAGAGATTTATGCAGCTATCGATCTTTTAAAAGATGATGCTTACGAAGCTTCTGAGAAAGTATTGGCAGAAATTCAAGCGGAAGCATTTGCCGTAGTTAAAGAAACAGCCAAACGTTTTACAGAAAACGAATCTGTGTCTGTGACAGCAACGGCTTTTGACCGTGAAATATCTGGAAAACACAACCATGTAAATTTAGATAACGACATTGCCGTTTGGGACAATGCTTGGGATGCCTCAGGTAAAATTGTTAAATGGGAAATGATTCATTACGATGTTCAGCTAATGGGTGGATCTGTATTGCATCATGGAGATATTGCAGAGATGATGACTGGAGAGGGAAAAACATTGGTTTCTACCTTACCTATTTATTTGAACGCACTAACAGGAAACGGTGTTCACGTAGTAACCGTGAATGATTATTTAGCAAAACGTGATGCTGCTTGGATGGGAACTATTTTTGAGTTTCATGGCTTAAGTGTCGATTGTATTGATCACCACAAACCAAATTCTGACGAACGTAGAAAAGCATACAATTCTGATATTACTTATGGTACTAATAATGAATTCGGTTTTGATTACTTGCGTGATAACATGGCAAATTCCATCAATGACTTAGTTCAAAAACCACATAACTACGCTATCGTAGATGAGGTGGATTCTGTATTGGTTGATGATGCACGTACTCCTTTAATTATTTCTGGTGCGACTCCTCAAGGGGATCGTCACGAATTTAATGAGTTAAAACCAGAAGTTGATAAAATTGTAAGCATCCAACGTACCATGCTTACCAAAGTGCTTTCAGAAGCTAAAAAATTATTAGCGGAAGGAGATACTAAAGAAGGTGCTTTCTTATTGTACCGCGTATACCGTGGTTTACCAAAAAGCAAAGCCTTAATTAAGTTTTTAAGTCAAGACGGAATTAAGCAATTACTTCAAAAGACAGAAAACTTTTACATACAAGATAACAATCGTGAAATGCCAAATATAGATCGTGATCTCTATTTTGTAATTGACGAAAAAAACAACTCTATAGAATTAACAGATAAAGGGATTGCTTATTTATCTGGTGATGAAGGAGGAGATGATTTCTTTGTGCTTCCAGATTTAAGTGTTGAAATAGGAACCTTAGATAATTCTGGAAAAACACCAGAGGAAATTACGGAACTTAAGGAAGAATTATTCCGTAATTACAGTATCAAAAGTGAGCGTATTCACACCATGAACCAACTGTTAAAAGCCTACACCCTATTTGAGAAAAATGTGGAGTATGTAATCATGGACGATAAAATTAAAATCGTTGATGAGCAAACAGGACGTATCATGGAAGGACGTCGTTATTCTGATGGATTACACCAAGCCATTGAAGCGAAGGAAAATGTAAAAATTGAGGATGCTACCCAAACATATGCTACAGTAACCTTACAGAACTACTTTAGAATGTATCGCAAATTATCTGGTATGACAGGTACTGCGATTACTGAAGCAGGAGAATTCTGGGAGATTTACAAATTGGATGTGATTGAAATCCCAACCAATAAGCCCTTAATTCGTAAGGATAGACAAGATTTAATTTACAAAACAAAACGTGAAAAATACAATGCCGTCATCGAAGAAGTTGCAAAACTTGTAGAAGCTGGTAGACCTGTATTAGTAGGTACAACTTCTGTTGAAATTTCAGAGTTGCTTTCTAAAATGCTTGGTATTCGAAAAATTAAGCACAATGTTTTGAATGCAAAACTGCATAAAAAAGAAGCAGATATTGTAGAAGAAGCAGGACATGCAGGTATTGTTACCATTGCCACCAATATGGCGGGACGTGGTACGGATATTAAATTATCTGATACAGTAAAAACAGCAGGTGGATTAGCTATTATTGGTACAGAACGACATGACTCTAGACGTGTAGACAGACAGTTACGTGGTCGTGCAGGTAGACAAGGAGATCCAGGATCTTCGCAGTTTTATGTATCTTTAGAAGATAACTTAATGCGTTTGTTTGGTTCGGAACGCATCGCAAAAATGATGGATAGAATGGGATTAGAAGATGGTGAAGTAATTCAACATTCTATGATTACCAAATCTATTGAGCGCGCACAACAAAAGGTAGAGGAAAATAACTTTGGGGTTCGTA
>Ga0209292_1002857_pt1 | contig 19470 bp, 16 predicted proteins | sample GOMGulsemesocosm_2_FD_184634 | JGI IMG/M metagenome (GOLD analysis project Ga0209292, IMG submission 184634) | Methane-oxidizing microbial communities from mesocosms in the Gulf of Mexico - GOM9C Gulf of Mexico (SPAdes) (version 2) | ecosystem: Environmental > Aquatic > Marine > Cold seeps... | reverse complement strand
GGCGTTCGCCGCTGACGAAGTCAGTGCTAGAGCAGAGTCGAAGCCGCGGAAAGAGCGACTTAGCCATTGCCAATCACCTATTTAGATAAAGCCGCTGCATTAATTTGCAGCGGCTTTTTCGTGTCTGGAATTTAAGACTAGTCAATATATGGGCTACCGCCGCTGACGAAGTCAGTTCAAGGTATTGCTCGTAGCCACGGCGAGAACGACTAAGCCATTGCCAGACTCCTATTTAGAATGAAGCCCCAGTCGAAAGACTGGGGCTTTTTTCGTTTTAAGCCTATAAAGAATACTGGCGGGCGTTCGTCGCTGACGCGGTCAGTGCTAGAGTGGAGTCGAACCCGCGGAAAGAGCGACTTAGCCATTGCCCGACTCCTATTTAGATAAAGCCGCTGCATTAATTTGCAGCGGCTTTTTCGTGTCTGGAGGATAAAGCTACTCATAGGGCTTTTTGACTGTGTATATTGGTATAGATCGAAAGTTATCAAGCGTCTAAATAACCGTACTAAATTAAGGTTAGACTTTTTTGTTCTTTTGGGTAAAATTTATTAATTACGCTCGATTTATCAGACTTTAAACTGACTAGTCTCAAGTTAACTAAAATGGAAAATAATATGTTAAGCAAGGTAGCATTAGCATCGTTGATCTTCACATCAACATCATTATATGCAGGAAGCAACCCTCGCGAGTTGTGCGATGAAAATCCACTCAATAATTATCAAATTTGTAACGATCAACTTGGTTGGTATGTCGGTGGTGAAGTTGGAACGGCAAAGACAGACGTGAGCCAAACACAACTTGATACTTTTTATTCTGAATCTGGACTCAATGCAACGAGTGCCGATATTGATAATAAAGGTCTTTCTGGTTCACTATTCTTTGGCTATCAATTTAATCGTTATTTCGCATTAGAAGCTGGTTTTTTAAATCTGGGAGATCGAAGTATAGATTTCACCGGCCAAACTTCAGATTTGAATGCATATTATGACAGTGCGGAACATATTTACCCGCAGTCGGCTAATGGTTTTTCTATTTCAGCGCTAATATCTTTACGGTTAAGTGATAGTTTTAGAGTTACTGGCAAGCTTGGATACTTTGATTGGAAGGGAGATTATATTACTTATGGGAACCAAACCAAAGTAGGTAAAGATCAAGTGTCAGATCAAGATTTTTATTATGGACTTGAGCTCGGTTACCGGATTAATGAGAGTGTTGAGCTCCATGTTGGTTATCAACATTTTGAATTAACCAGAGACAAAATAAATTCGCTAGGGCTTGGTATTCGTTATTATTTTGCTAGGTAATGCTTTAAAAGCACAAAACCTGCGCTTTGGGCCGTTAACGATTAATAGTACTAGTGCAAACACTAGGGTCTGCTTTTAAAGGGGCGTCGTTGTAACAAACAATAAAACTGCTCGTTCCTCCTTTGTTTGAACTTATTTTTATTAAAAAAGCCACCTCATCATAAGGTGGTTTTTTCTGTGCGCTTATAAAATGAATCGCTGAAGATATAAATTACGAATCATAATGTTGTTCGATATTTAATCGTTTAACTGAATGGACATTAGTTTATTGGGCCTATTTGTTCAATAAATTGTCATTTAAACAAAAACACAACCCCTTTTATGTTAACTAATGGTGTCTTCTGTATGGTATTTACACGTTTTCGCTCGTTCGTTTTGTGTTTAATTTAACCTAAGTGGTTGCATTTTAGTCGTTAAGTTTGATTTTTGTGTTGTTTTGTTATTATTTTGTGAAATAAGATGCTTTGTGGGCTATTTTTTCTTTTTCAGTCTGCTAGTCTTATGGGGTCATACAACATCATTTGTTTATGAAACATGAATCACGAGATCCAAAAAAAATAAAAAGGGGTTTGTTTATGAAGTTTAAGAAATGTTTAATCGCGTGTGCGACAACGGGACTATTAGCAACGGCAAGTGCTGCTAATGCTGCCGGTACACTTGATTCTGTTATGAAAAAAGGATTTGTACAGTGTGGCGTTAGTACTGGTCTAGCTGGTTTTTCAAATCCAGATGCTAACGGTAAATGGCAGGGGCTAGATGTTGACGTTTGTCGCATGGTTGCTGCAGCAGTACTAGGGGACGAGTCAAAAGTTAAATATGTTCCTCTAACAGCAAAAGAACGTTTTACAGCACTACAATCTGGTGAGATTGACCTGTTGTCTCGTAACACTACCTGGACTCAGACTCGTGATACTTCTCTAGGCATGAACTTTGCCGGTGTTAGCTACTACGATGGTCAAGGCTTTATGATTAATAAAGACTTGGGTATTAAAAGTGCAAAAGAGCTTGATGGCGCAGCAGTATGTATTCAAGCAGGTACTACTACCGAGCTTAATCTCGCTGATTACTTCCGTTTCAATGGCATGACATATAAAGCTATCGTTTTAGATACTGCAGACCAAACGGTTCAAGGTTTCAAAGCCGGTCGTTGTGATGTCCTGACTTCAGATCAATCTCAATTATACGCACTACGTATTAAGCTTGATGATCCTTCAAAAGCGATGGTACTTCCAGAAGTTATCTCTAAAGAGCCACTTGGGCCTTCAGTTCGTCAAGGTGACGATGCTTGGTTTAACGTCGTTAAGTGGTCGCTAAACGCTGCGATTAACGCGGAAGAGCTAGGTCTTACTTCAGCAAATGTTGATAAGATGAAAGGTTCTAAAGATCCAAACGTAGCACGTTTGCTAGGTACAAGTGGTAGCTTGGGTAAAAACCTTGGTCTATCGGCTGATTGGGCATACAACGTTGTTAAGCAAGTTGGTAACTACGGTGAAGTATTTGAACGTAACGTTGGTACAGGCTCACCATTAAAGATTGGTCGTGGCCTTAATGCACTATGGAACGACGGCGGCATTATGTACGCACCACCACTGCGTTAATCTTCCTAAAACAGAAAAAGCCACCTAAATGGTGGCTTTTAGCTATCACAAGGCTTGAATGCCAATCAAAATGCTGCGGTCTTGTAAACATGAGATTGCCAGTCAAAAAAACAGCATAGCTTAAATGCTATTTGGGAGGACCAGGTGGAAACGAATCAACAAGCACCTGAAAAACAAGTTAGTTTCTGGAATGATCCAGAAAAACGAGCGGTTATTTTCCAAGTCATTGCCGTGGGATTAGTGGTAGGTATGTTCTACTACATCATCAATAATGCATTAACTAACATGGAGCAGCGTGGCATAACCACTGGTTTCGATTTTCTCTCTAGAGAGGCCGGATTCGGCATCATCCAATCATTGATTGATTATAGTGAGCAGAGTACCTTTGGTGATACCTTTATCGTTGGTCTATTAAATACTATTCTTATCTCCGTTATCGGCATTTTCCTCGCGACGATCTTAGGTTTTGTCATCGGTGTCGCACGTTTGTCTAATAACTGGATTGTGTCTAAAATGGCGATGGTTTACATCGAAATTTTCAGAAATATTCCGTTATTATTACAAATGTTTTTCTGGTATTTTGCTGTATTGCGAACGCTTCCTTTACCAAAGCAAAGCGTCAACATTAATGATTCAATATTTTTAAATATTCGAGGACTGTATTTACCTGATCCCATCGCTGGAGATGGTTTTTCTTGGGTCATCGGCGCTTTAGTTGGTGGAATCATTGCCAGCTTTTGTCTCGTACGTTTTGAGCGTAAACGCCAACAAGAAAGTGGTCAGACATTCCCGTTGTTGTTACCAATCCTCGGTCTTGTAATTGTACTGCCAACCTTAGTGTTTTTTATAATTGGTGCACCATTAACTTGGGATTATCCAGCACTAAAAGGCTTTAACTTTGTGGGAGGTATTACAGTTATCCCTGAGTTTATGGCATTGCTCACAGCATTAGTTGTTTATACCGCGGCATTTATTGCCGAAGTTGTACGTTCTGGCATTGAGGCTGTTCCTAAAGGTCAGTCGGAAGCTTCATCGTCGTTGGGTTTATCTTTTGGATTGAATTTACGCAAAATCATTATCCCGCAAGCGATGCGCGTTATAATTCCACCTTTAACTAACCAATACCTAAACTTGATGAAAAATTCCTCATTAGCCACTGCGATTGGTTATCCTGACTTGGTCTCGGTATTTGCTGGCACGACGCTAAACCAAACAGGTCAGGCGATCGAGGTAATATTCATGACTATGGGGGTTTATCTGACATTGAGCCTGAGCTTGTCATTCATTATGAATGCTTATAATAAGCGCGTAGCGCTGGTTGAGCGATAGGAGCCAAAATATGATAATACATCAACCACAACCAAGCTTACCGGCTCCGAGTAATACGATTGGACCGATCGCCTGGATGAGAACCAATTTATTTTCGTCGATTGGTAATTCAATTTTAACACTCGTTGGGGCTTATATAGCCTTCAACTTACTAACCACCGTTATTGGCTGGGCATTTATTAATGCTAACTGGGGTGGTGACAGTCGTGATGCTTGTACCAGCGGCGGCGCATGTTGGACCTTTATTTCTGTTCGTCTAGGGCAGTTTATCTATGGGTTCTACCCGCCTGAATTACGCTGGCGAGTCGATATTGTGTTCGTGTTATTGGCGATTACTTTAGTGGCCTTGGCGATAGACAAAATACCGAAAAAAGGTTGGATCGCGTTATGGGCTGTAACCGGCTTTCCAATTGCAGCTTTTTACCTATTATTTGGCGATTCTTTTGGTCTAGAAATTGTTGAAACCCATAAGTGGGGCGGTTTGATGCTGACTTTAGTACTGGCTTTGGTCGGTATTGTCGCCTCATTACCATTAGGTATTGCACTAGCACTTGGGCGCCAATCTGAAATGCCAGTTATTCGAAGTATTAGTATTGTTTACATCGAATTCTGGCGTGGGGTACCGCTAATTACCGTGCTATTTATGGCATCGGTAATGCTGCCATTGTTTATGTCATCTGAAGTGACTACCGATAAACTGGTGCGAGCTTTAATTGGTATAACGCTGTTCCAAGCGGCTTATATGGCTGAGGTTGTTCGTGGTGGTCTACAGGCTATGCCGAAAGGTCAATATGAGGCTGCCGACGCATTAGGGCTAAATTATCCGCAATCAATGTCATTAATTATTTTACCTCAAGCATTGAAGTTAATGATCCCTGGTATCGTTAACACCTTTATTGCGTTGTTTAAAGATACTAGTCTGGTGCTAATTATCGGATTATTTGATCTGTTAGCTATTGTTCAATCTGGTCTTGCTGATCCTAAGTGGCTAGGTTATTCCATTGAAGGTTATACCTTCGTGGCGTTCGTGTTCTGGATTTTCTGTTTCAGCATGTCGAGATATAGCCAGCACCTTGAAAAGAAATTGCACACCGGACACTAATTACGTCATCAAGTTAATCGGATATCAAGTAATAACTTGGTCGACTGGAGAAGAATATGAATGCCAATGTAAAAGACAATGTAGACAACAGTGCTGCCGCAGGTAGCGATGAAATAATGATTGAATTAAACGACATGAATAAGTGGTACGGTGACTTTCATGTGTTAAAAAATATTAATCTTAAGGTTAAGAAAGGCGAAAAAATCGTAGTTTGTGGGCCATCAGGTTCAGGTAAATCAACGATGATCCGTTGTATTAACCGACTAGAAGAGCACCAAAAAGGTGATATTATTGTTGGTGGTATCGAACTGACCAATGACTTAAAAGACATTGAAACAGTACGCCGTGAAGTTGGCATGGTATTCCAGCACTTTAATTTGTTTCCGCATTTAACGGTACTGGAAAACTGCACGCTGGCACCAATCTGGGTGCGTAAAAAACCGAAGAAAGAAGCAGAAAAAATTGCGATGGAATATCTTGAACGAGTCAAGATCCCTGAGCAAGCTCACAAATTCCCTGGTCAGTTATCTGGTGGACAACAGCAGCGTGTAGCGATTGCGCGAAGCTTATGTATGAACCCTCAGGTGATGTTATTTGATGAGCCAACCTCTGCACTTGATCCTGAAATGATCAAAGAAGTATTAGACGTAATGATTGGTCTAGCAGACAGCGGCATGACCATGATTTGTGTAACTCACGAAATGGGCTTTGCTAAAACAGTTGCTGATCGGGTGATCTTCATGGATGCTGGTGAGATTATTGAAGAAAATAATCCACATGATTTCTTTGATAACCCACAGTCTGATCGTACTAAATTGTTCCTAAGTCAGATTTTGCATAACGCTTAAAAACGTAGTTATAATAAATCTAAAAAGCCTCAGCCTATTACTAAGCTGAGGCTTTTTTTATGGCCATTTAGCTGTCATCAAGTCGCTGATTGTATCTTAGGCACAGCACTCAATAACTCTTTGGTGTAGGCATGTTGAGGGTTTTGCATCACTTGTTGGGTCGGGCCTTGCTCAACTATCTTGCCTTGTTTCATTACGGCCATTTTATGGGCTAGCTGTGGGATTAATGACAGATCATGGGTAATAAATAAGTAAGATAAGCCATGCTCTTGTTGTAGCTCTAACAGCAAGTCTAAGACCTGCCCCCTAATAGAGACATCAAGGGCACTAGTGGGCTCGTCGCAGATAATAAGTTTTGGTTTAACAGAGAGTGCTCTAGCAATAGCAATTCGCTGGCGTTGGCCGCCAGAGAATTCATGCGGATAACGATAGAGGTGTTCTGGCTCTAAGCCAACCCGTTTAATCAGACTGTTTATTTGCTGTTGGCGTTGCTGTTTGTCCGGTTCCACCTTCAGGCTAACCATGCCTTCTTCAATAATGTCATTGATGGTCATACGCGGATTCATCGACGAAAAAGGATCTTGAAAAATGACCTGTATATCTTTGCGATAAGGCATAAAGTTGCGCGCTGATAACTGCGAGGTCGATTTACCGTTAAAGGCTATGTCGCCCTTAGTGGTATGAATTAAATTTAATATTGCTTGGCCTGCCGTCGTTTTACCACTGCCACTTTCACCAACTAACGCCAGTGTTTCACCTTTATTGATCACAAAACTAATGCCATCGACAGCTTTGGTGTGGCTGTTGACGCGTTGTAATAAACCTTTGCGCTGCTCGAACCAGACATGTAAATTTGACACCTCTAACAAGGGCTGTTCAGTGGCGCAATTGGTAAAAAAAGAACCGTCAGGCAAAGAACTAATTAATTGCTGGGAATAGGGATGTTGTGGCGCGCTAAAGAAATCTTTGGTGTTGTTGTGCTCAACAATTTCACCTTGGCGCATTACCGCGACAGTATCGGCCATTTCAAAGACCACGCCCATGTCGTGGGTGATTAATAACATCGCGAGCTGGTGTCGTTTACAGAGCTGTTTAAGCAAGGTTAATACCTGCTTTTGAATCGTCACATCAAGCGCGGTTGTTGGTTCGTCGGCAATTAGCAATTTAGCATTACAAGCCAATGCTATCGCAATCATTACCCGTTGCTTTTGTCCGCCAGAGAGTTGATGTGGATACCAGCTTAGCCTGCTTTGTGGTTCTGGAATGCCCACTTCCGTTAATAATTCAATAATACGAGGCTGGGCTTGAGCAAGTGTTAACCCTTGATGGATCCGCAATACTTCACCAATTTGTTGCTTGATCGTTTGCACCGGATTTAATGAGGTCTGCGGATCTTGAAATATCATCGCAATATCTTTGCCACGAACACCATTCATCATTTGTTCGGTTATCGAAAATAGCGAGCGCTGGGCTAACATGACATTACCGTGACTAATCTTTAGTGCATCGGGCAATAATCTCAAGATTGATAATGCGGTTAACGATTTTCCTGATCCTGATTCGCCGACCAAGGCAAAAATTTCACCTTCACTGATATCAAAGCTAATTTGCTTTACTAACTGGGTATTGTCATGAGCAAGTTCAATGCTGAGATTGTTGATACTTAATAAAGCCATGTTAAATTTCCTGTGCTTGCTTGCGTTTAATCCCAAATATTCCCGCCTTAACAATACGAGGATCGAACGCGTCACGCACTTCATCAGCAAAAAGATTAGCGGCCAGCACTAACACGAACATTAAGCTAAAGGCTGCTGTGACAGACCACCATACGGTTGGGTCGCGTGACAATTCAGAGCGGGCGGCATTAATCATATTGCCCCAGCTATTCATCGAGGCATCCACCCCAACGCCGATATAAGACAAAACCGACTCGGCTAATACAAAGGCGCTAAAATCAAGTACCAGCGCAATCAAAATGATATGAGTGACATTGGGTAAAATATGGCGGCCAATTACCTTGCGGTGTGGCACACCAAAAGCGTGCGCGGCTTGCACATAGTCGAGCTGGCTTATTTTTAGGGTCTCGGCGCGCAACAGACGGCATAAACCGGTCCAACTGGTTAAACCAAGGATTAAACACAGTGATAAAAACTTAAAATCGGCGCGTTCAATGGTTAAGTTGAAGTCAGCTTGGTGGGTTTCAATATAAACATCGATTAACAAGATTGATGCGGCTATTAACAAGATCCCCGGAATTGAATTTAAGGTGGTATAAACATATTGCACCACGTCATCAACGAGGCCTTTAAAATAACCAGCACTAATGCCTAAGCCAATGGCCAATGGCAAGGTTAATATTGTTGCAAGGGTGCCAATAAGCACCCCGGTTCGAATAGCTTTTACTGCTTGATAAAACACGTCGGTCCCGACTTTGTCGGTGCCAAAAATATGATAGACCCCGCCGAGTTGAATCGCCCAAGTATTAAGCACTATTAACAAAGACAAGGTGCAGTAGATAGTCACAAGCGGCAAATAACTTGTTGTTTGATTCAGTTTTCGTTTTAGCAGAAAATTTATTAAGCCGACCACCAGCAGTGAAATGATTAAGCCTTGACCTAACGCGATGGCGCTGCGTACTAAGATGTCATTAGTTTGGTTAGTGGGATCGACGATATGGCTGCCAGCATATTTTAAACGGGCATAATCACGGTAAACTCGACCCTGCGAATCCGTTTGGTTTTCTTTGGCAAAAGAATATAGCGCAAAAGGGGCCGAGTAAGTGGTTTCTACATTGGCCTTGACGTCCGTTAAGATAAAGTCGAGCACACTTTTTACTTCACTGCTGTAGTGAATCTCGGTGCTCACTGGGCTCGCTGGAGCCTGTACTAATGCTTGGCGATAATGAATTGAATCTAAAATGGCAATGAGCAAGTAAAAAGCAATAATGATAAAAGAGCCACAGCCGACGCGTGTTTGAAACACATAACGCCACTTTTTTGCTGTTTGAGGATTGGTTCTAATGGTTTTAATCATCCAAAATATTGCAGCAATTAACACAAACAATAAGCCATCGCTGTAGAGCATGGTAAATTTCATGATGATAACCTCACACGTGGGTCAACTAAGGTATATGAGATATCAGTTAGGATTAATCCAATGATATATAACACAGAACCAATAAATACCATCGAACGCACCACCGCAAAGTCTTGCGCTTGTATCGCATCAAGGGTGTAACTGCCCAGACCGGGAATACCAAAAAATGATTCCATTAATAAGCTGCCCATGAACAAGGTTGGGATCACCACGACGATGCCGGTTAAAATTGGGATCATCGCATTGGGCAGTAAATGTTTGAATAATACCGACAACTCTGACACTCCCTTAGCACGAGCGGTGCGGACATAATCGCGATTAATCTCTTCAGTAAAAATTGCGCGGTATAAGCGAGTGCCCCCACCAATGCCGGATAACACACCGATGATCACTGGCAATATCAAAAATTTAACTGCTTCAATCCCGTGTAAATAGCCGGAAACTGGCACCAGATGCCACAGTTTGCCAAACATAAATTGGCCGCCAATAATGTAAAAAACAGCAGAAATAGAAAATACGACGATACAAAATATCATCGCGCCTACTTCAAATAAGCTGGCTCTAAACATCACAACAATCAACGCGAAGCTTATATTGACGATGATCCCAATAATAAAGGTCGGAATTTGCACCGCCAAACTTGGCCACATTCGCTGGCTTATATCTTGGGCGATAACACGGCCCTCGTCTGATTTTCCAAAATCGAACACGAACAGCTTGAGTGATTTCTCAAAAAACACCGTGTCAGTGAGTAAACCATCGCTATCTGGATCATTGTTAATAAATAAGGGTTTGTCATAACCGCGTTCGACTTTCCATTGCGTGACCGCCTCGGCAGAAATATGCTTGCCGCCAAGTTGCACTTGCGCCATTTGATCTGGACTATTGACCAGAAAAAATAGCGCAAAGGTCAGCACATTGACCCCCAATAAAATTGGCAGTGAATACAATATTCTTCGTAATATATAGGTAAACATAGTCAACTTACTTTTAATGAATGATGAGAAAAATGCATTGTGATTATTCGTTATCGGTTAATACCATGGTCTGGCGTCGTCGATAGGCTAATACGCCCGGAATAGTCACCAGTAACACGACCAACAAAACTAATGCCAGCGGCCACAGTACTGGCTGATTCCATTGTTGGCGTTTTTGTTCTCGCAGTTGTGGATCAATATTTTGGAATTTAAGGGTCGCCTGCGAAATTCCATGCGGTTTATAGTTTTTCATCCACTGATTATTTAAGACAAATGATTGCGGATGAAAGCCTGATGCCCAGGGTAAATCACGCTGATAAATATCGATCATTTGTTTTATTATTGCTAAACGTTCAGGCGAGTCAGCCATCGTTTTCATTTGGTTAAATAGGTGATTATATTGCGGATTATCATAATTACTGGCATTAACACCAGAGCCGCCGCTACCTACTCGTCCATTGGGGCCGTAGAGTAAAAATAAGAAATTTTCAGGATCTGGGTAATCGGCAAACCAGCCCCAAGAGAAAATTTGCGCATTGCCCAATTCCATTTTTTCTTGAAAGCGGTTGTAATCGGTCGAACGAATATTAAGTTGAATACCTAACTTTTTAAACTGTTTGATCATCCAGTTTTGGCTGGCATTATTACTGCCTGTCGTATCATAATTAAGGATCAAAGGTTTACCGGTAACACTGTCACGCCCTTGCGGGTATCCGGCTTGTGCGAGCATTTCTTGCGCTTGGGCTAAGGATTTTGTAACTGGCTGCTGTTGCGTTGGATCCCAGTCAAAAATATAGGGATTAATACCTTGTTCGCCGCCCTTATATGCGCCAAATATACCTGGCGGCAAAGGATCTTGAGCGACTTGGCCACGGCCGTTTCTAAAGATAGAAATTTGCTCTTGCTCGTTATACACCATCGCGATAGCACGGCGCAGTTTGCGGTTTTTCTCACTGTTACCACCAACAATTGGGTCGAGCATATTAAACCCGAAATAATAAGTCGCAGGTGAAATAGCCATAGTCAGCGAGATGCCTTTTTTTCGCATGTCATCGCTTAAACCAATGCCTTCAACGCCAACATTAACCGCCTGATCAAAACTGTCACTGCTGATGCCGGAACGATCATAATAGCCTTGCAAAAACTTGGTCCAAATTGGGATCGACTCTTTTTCTAGCCGAAAACTCACTTGATCGATAAAAGGTAGTTTTTTACCGGCATCGACCAACAAACCTTGCGCTTTATCGCCATCGCTGCCAGCGCTTGGGTAAAAATCATCGTGATAATTAGGGTTGCGGCTTAACACTATTTCTTGATTGGGATTGTGCTTGGTCATCATGTAGGGACCCGTGCCAACGGGGTAAAAATCTAAGCTAATGTTTTTATCAGCGAGCCCTGGTAAATGATAGAAACGATCAACCTCGACTGGAATTGGGGCAAAAAAGTGGAATGCTAACCAATATTTAAATTGGGGATATTTTCCTTTAAGCTTAATGCTAAAAGAGTAATCGTTATTTTTGCTGACTCCGGCTAAATCTAGCTGGCTTAAATCGATCCATTGCTGCTTATTGTCAGTTCGAATAGATTTTATTTGTTGGCGTAATGGTTTTAGCCCAACAATGTATTGCGATAACAGATCCCAAATAGGCAGGTGCAAGGTCGGATCGGCCATTCGTTTAATTTGATAAATATAATCGTCGGCGATAAGCTCTTTAGTGTCGACGTGACTAAATTGATCTAAATTTTGAAAATCTTGATATTGCGTTTTATTACCGACGCGATAATAGGCCTGATTTTGTTCGTTATTAGCAAAAGCGGGGTGAGGCTGATAGTAAATTCCTTTTTTCAGTTCAAAAGAATAGACCGAATAAGCAGGATCGCTCACTTCACCATTGCCCGCGGGTTGTAATGTTTGACCTTGCTGGTCGAGGTAACTGACCGTCGGCATTTGCGTTAGCGTTAAAGGCTGCAATTGATAAGGGCGTTTAAGATAATGATATTCAAGCAAGGGTTCGTAAATTTGGTCGATTAGGGTTGCTTCATCTAAATTATAAGTACGGACCGGGTCGAGATGCTTAGGTTTATTGCTAAACACCGAATACATCGTTAGTTTATCTGGTGCTGTTTTAGGGTGCGGATTGTTCCATGCGCTACTATCGCAGCCCAAAAGAGCCAAACTTATGAAACTTAGCATTAAAATGGAGCGAATCATCGTTGGGATCGATTGTAGCCAGTGCCTAATAAAATTCAGAGTATTCAATCGTTTTGTTTCCCTATCCCTAACTGAGTCTGTGGTTATCACTGTTAAATATACTATCTTAATACCAATCTGAAAATAGTCGCAACACGCTGATATTTAAGATACAGCAATTGTTCGCGCGATAAACCTTTATTTAATTCTAGTTGTTTTCTACTCTACTGCATCATGATTAACTGGCGGCTTATTAGCTAAGTGTTGTTGCTTAAACTTGTGCCAACTGCTAGTTATGGCTTTGAGCTCACTGCGCAGCCAAGTCTCGAATTGTTGGACCTTGGCGCGTTTAAAATGCAAGGGTGGCGCAACCAAATAAAAATCGTAGTTCGATTTTAAGTAGCTATCAACAGGGCAAACTAACTGGCCGCGTTCGAGCAGCTCGTATACTAGGCTATAGCGTAACATCGCAAAACCTTGGCCGCTTAATACTGCCTCAACCAGCATGGTTGAATCACTGAGATAAAGTGACTCTTTGGCAAAGGTCACGCCTAACGTTTGCTGAAACTCTGCTAACGCAACCTCCATGTCTGGCGCTGCATCGCGCAGATAAGGCAATTTTACCAATTGGCTTAAAGCGGCCTGCTTAGTATTAATTAAGGCAGGGTGGCATACCGGTAACAGATAATCTTCGAGTAGTAAGCGTGAACTTAACCCTAAATATTGCCCTCGTCCGAAACGAATGGCCAGATCCAGATCACTGTTGTCAAAGCTAATCAAACCTAAACTGGGCGATAAGCTGATTGTAAGCTCAGGTAAGGCTTGCTGAAAACTTCCTAATCGTGGCACCAACCAGCGCCCAGCAAAGGAAGGTAATACCGTCATGCTGAGCTTATTAGGCTCTGGATCAAGCGCCAGTCGGCCAATGCCATCTTCCATGCTGACAAAAGCCTGATCGATAAACGGCAGCAACTGTCGACCTTCCACCGTTAATTCTACTTCTCGGGTTAAGCGTTTAAACAGGGAAAGGCCTAAATATTGTTCTAAGGTTTTAATTTGCTGGCTAATCGCGGTTGGGGTCACGTGCAATTGTGCCGCGGCTAATTTAAAACTTTGGCTGTTGCCTGCGGCGCGAAATGCTTGCAGTGATTTTAATGGTGGCAACCGAGTCATTTCACGCCTGAATAATAGATAAGATTATCTTAACTATAGCGGGGAATATCTCGTTTGTCAGTGCCAAGTTACTGGTGGAGTATAGGTAAGGTAAACAATCAAGAGGAGATGATCATGAGAGCACAAACAGTAAGCCAAAGTCATGTTAGCCTTAAAATAGTGACCCTAAGTCGGCTGGTGGTGAGTGTTTGGCACCTTTGGCGGCTAAACGCCCGAACGCGTCGTCAGTTGGCGCAATTAAGCTGCCAGCAATTGCAAGATATTGGCATTAGTTGCCATGATGCCGTCGTTGAAACACAAAAACCATTTTGGCGATAGTGATGAAACAATATGTAACTACTATCTAAATATAAGCTAACGCCAACCATGATATTGCTTGGCGTTTTTATTGATCTCGATACTCCTGCCAATAACGCCTGACACCTAACGATAAATTAACTATCCATTAAAACAATGCAGCTAAATTTGCGCTGAGCATCCAAGCCATGCTTGTTGCATCTTAAAATCTACTGGGCTAAGATGCCGGCTTACATATTGTATCACTCGTTATTTTTCGCATATTTTACTGACAGTTTGGTGGAACATTTTTGATTCTGTTTAAGCGCATATTATTAATAGTCTTGTTTATTGCCAGCGGTGCGCAGGCAATGGCGGCTGTTGCTATGCCTTATCAAATGCTCAAAACCAATCATGTGATGACTAGCGCCAACGATTCAATGGCTGCTGGGAGTAGCGACTGCGAGTCATGTATGCAACATAACATGAGCGACGCTGATACTAATCAATTATGTAATTACGAGTGTGAAGGTTGCCAAGCTGCCTGTTCGTTACACTTTATTAACCATATCGACATTGTTACAAGCGTTTTTCCAGCCGAAAAACCTTATCTTAATGAAGATAATCATATCTCTTCGACCACTGATACTCTGCTGCGTCCACCAAGATTCTGCTAACACAGGGTTGATCCGTTTTTATACAAGCTGATCACCACATTTATCGTTAGCAGGAGCAATGCTCCTGATTTATACCAACTGTATAAAAGAGTTGAACATTTTTCACGGTCTAAACAAATGATAGCTGCGTTATTTATTTTCTTTGTAGGATAACTACAACCATAAATAAATGCCTTGCTCTAATTCGTTTATCCTCGTTACAAAATCGGTCACTTCATTAATGCAATTGGTATTATTTAACCATTTTGGTTTTATGTGGAGTCTTTCATGAAAAATTTAATTAATCGTCCATTATGGGCAATTGTTACCGTAAGTTTACTTGGTGCTGCTGGCATTTACAGCGCTGTCGCAGCGTCATCTAATCAGCAACTCACCGCGGCTATTTCAGCCAATTCAAGCATTGCGGTTACCGTCTATAAAGATCCAAACTGCGGCTGTTGTGCTAGCTGGATTGAGCATATTGATAATCTTGGTTTTCAATCGACCACCGTGCACCCACAAAATTTAAGCGCACTTAAAGACAGTTTTAATATCGGAGCAAACTTACGCTCTTGTCATACTGGCGTGACAACAGATGGATTTGTTTTTGAAGGTCATGTTCCCGCCAAGTACATCAAACAATTTTTGAGTAAGCCGCCTGAAAATGCAATAGGCCTTACTGTGCCGGGTATGGTGGTTGGCAGCCCGGGCATGGAAGTTGGTGATAAATTTAGAGCCTATCAAGTGCTGGTGCTAAATCGTGATGGCAGTAGCTCTGTCTATGCCGAAATATCTAGTTATAACCAACAGTTTTAACGGGGACCATGGTCTAGTAACATTGTTGTAAGCGATGCTAAGTAATACTGGTCTATTACCGATAATGCATAGCACGGATGCTGGTTATAAAATGACTAACCGTATTGCGGCACTTAGGGTTTTTAACATCAGTTGGTTGCATGATAAATGAGTCGATATCCTTAGGTATACCCATGTGTATTCTTAGCGCGTTAACAAATAAATTTATACTTTAAGTTTATATAATGAAACGTAATTTTAAAATTAATGATTGAAATCATCGTATCGCATAGTATCGTTTTTTCGTGCCGCACGATGGCGTTATGATTATATTTTTTGCTTTATATAGCAGTTATGCTTACTTAGGAGTACTTGAACGATGAAAAAATTAGTGATTTGGTATGCCGTGGGTATCTTTATGTTTAGTTCTGCGGTATCTGCTCATACTGGCTTAAAGGCATCAGTGCCTGCGAATAACTCGATATTGCAAGTAACGCCACAGCAGTTAGCGCTTGAATTTCGTAGTGAAGTTCGGTTGGTGAAGTTGGGTTTACGCAATAGTAAGGCTAAGCAAATAAAATTTGATTTTAAGCCGTCAGCCCAAGGCATGAAAAAAGTTAATTATCCCTTACCGAAACTCGCGACAGGTAGCTACCGAGTTGACTGGATGGTTATGGGCAGTGATACCCATAAAGTGACAGGATATTATAATTTTATAGTGCTAGATACCAACCACTAACATCACGACCGATGCTAGTCAGCCACAATGATAGATTAAGGATATATTAATGGTCGAGTATGGCTGGGAATTGGCGACGGTATTAAGCAAGTTTGTTATTTACATGGGTATATCAGCCGCGGTTGGCGGAACTTTTATCATGTTGATAAGTTCGGAGCATCGCACGCTGCTACTCAATATTAAAAAGTATTGCCTGTGCTTAATTTGTGGCGCAACTGTCGCTGCTGGCGCTAACTTTTTTATTCAGGTTGGCAGCTTTGCCGAGGCAGGGCTTGCAGGCATGTTGGATGAAGTTTTTATTGAGCTGTTATGGCAATCGCCTATCGGTAACTCATTAGTTTTAACCTTATTAGCTTTTGGTGTGATGCTTATTAGTTGCTTGCTCGCTGGTGCTTTGGCTAATTGGCAGCGCTACCTAAGCGTTGCACTGACCATCGCAGGCTTGGTTGTACTGAGCAAAGCTTTTACTTTAGTTGGTCATACTGCGCAGCTTAGCCCGAGTACTCAAATAATTTTGGCGATTCATTTGAGCATAGCGGCTTGGTGGGTGGGGGCGTTGTGGCCATTATGGCGCGCTTGTTTCGACATGCCAAACCAAGCGCTGCACGATCTGATGAAAAAGTTTGGCAACTATGCCGTGATTAATGTCTTGGTTTTGATCATTTGCGGCGCTTTGCTCGGGGTTGAGTTAGTTGGATCATTTGAGGCGCTATTTTTAACGATCTATGGGCTGGGCATTGCGATTAAATTATTGACGGTGAGCTTTATTTTGTTGCTTGGCGCTCATCATAAGTGGAAGCTAGTGCCGGCATTACTTAAACAGCAATCGAGCAATATCTTAGCCAGTTCGCTTAAAGTTGAGATATATTTGGGCCTCACTATATTGGCGATAACCACGGTTGTATCGACCTTAATTGGCCCATCCCATTGAGCCGCAGCTAGCGGCTGCCTAAGTAGATTATTGCTTAGACTGAATCACTTCATTGATTTAAAATAAAAAACAAACGGTATACATTTATTGTACTTGTTACTTTGGTAAACTACTTTGCCACTAATTGACACAGTTTAGCGCAAGAGATCCTTTATGGCATTTGAAACTATCGGCTCAGTGCTGGCGATAATATTTGTCGCTACCTATGTGCAAACTGTCTCTGGCTTTGGGCTTGGCATGGTTGTGATGGGTGCTGTCACGACGTTAGATTTAATGAGCATCGCTGACTCTTCGGTTATTATTAGCATGGTAGCCTTTATGAATAGCTTGTTTGTGATAAAAGGCGATTTTCGTGGCGTTGATTTTCAGGCGGTACGCCGAACCTGTGTAGGTATTTTACCCGGGTTATTATTAGGTTTGTTTTTACTTGATTACCTTAGCAGTGAATTCGCGCAAACATTACAGCTATTGCTGGGGATAACTATAATCATTGCGGGCATATTAATGTTGTTGCAGCCGCAACCGTTAACAAAAATATCAAAACCAAGCCGCTTCATGTTCGCTGGTGGCTGTTCTGGCCTGTTGGCCGGCCTTTTTAGTATTGGTGGCCCGCCATTAATTTTTGTTTTTTATCGCCAGCCGTTTGATTTGAAAACTATCCGCTTGTGTTTGTTAAGTATCTTTTTGGTGAGCTCAAGCAGTCGTTTGGTACTAGTGGGCATCGAGGGCAGTTTAAGTTGGCAGGTGTTGATATTTGGCTTAGCTTGCATGCCTGTAGTGATGTTGGCCAGTTGGGTTGGAAAACGTTTTGCGCCACCGCTTGACCTTATCCAGATGCGCCGAGTGGCCTTTGCTTTATTAATCGTGATTGGCGCCAGCTTAATCTTTTAACGGTGATTAACTCCTAGCCCTTTGGCATCGCGGCTTGTTAGCCACGTTGCCGCTCTAGTTACCTAGCGCTAAGTTAACGACTGATAAATAGCCCTAGTGCGATTAATATAGCCAAAAATATCGTTTCAGTGATCATTAACACAATGGGTCGCCAGCCCATTGCTGCCAGCTCCTTAAACGATGCTTTCATGCCTAAACCAACCATCGCAACGATCAAGCACCAGCGAGAAAGATCAACCAATGAGCTGGTAATCTCTACGGGTACATAACCTGTGCTGTTAATCATCACAATAACGATAAAAGCAATTAAGAAACCCGGTAAAGAAACTCTCGAGCTTGTACTGGTATTTTGATTGTTTTGCCGCGCAACAATAATAGAAATGACCAAAACAACTGGCACTAGCATCGCGACCCGTAATAGCTTGGTAAAGGTCGCTACGTCGCCAACACTGTCAGAAATCATGTAACCGGCGCCAACAACCTGTGCGACGTCGTGAATGGTCGCCCCAAGAAATATTCCGCTTTCGGCAGCCGTTAGCCCGAGCGAAGACACAATAACAGGGTAGAGGATCATGGCGACGGTGCTGAGGCCTGTGACACAAATAACCGTAAAAATGAGATTCTTTTCTGCGTCTTTATCTTGCGGCAGCACGGCAGAAACGGCGAGTGCCGCCGAAGCGCCACAAATACCGACTGAGGCACCCGCTAAAATACTCTGTGACTTGCCTAATTTTAACCAGCGACCAAACAGGTAACTAAAACCAATAGTCGCTGGCACACCAATAAGCACTAATACAACAGGGGTCATGCCCAGACTCATTAATTGCTCAATCGTTATTCTAGCGCCCAGCAAAGCGATGCCAAAGCGAAGAATAGATTTGGCTGCAAACTGGATGCCTTCAACGCAGCGACCTTCACTCGACAAGTAATTAAGCGCCATACCCATTAATAATGCATATAAAATGGTTGGGCCACCGTGATGTTCTGAGACAAACTTAGCGGCCATGGCGATCACTAAGCACAACAAAAAACCGGGCATTAACACCGAAAGCTTGCGCAAAAATGGCGAACTTGAGGTAATAGACTGTTTTTCGGTATGAGCCATCGATATCCCCGACACTTAATAATATGAATAATATGACCAAACTAAAGGTCTGGCTGTTAATTTAATCTAGTACGGCGTTCACAGATAGATACAGTCTGCGCCGGACCTTAGGTCCAATCTTAGGCAAAACATTTAGCTCCACCCTTTAACTCCTACCCTTAGTTCCAAGTTTAGGCCAAACATTTAGCTCCACCCTTTAACTCCTACCCTTAGCTTCAAGTTTAGGCCGGTAGATTTAACTGACGATACGCTGCGATAATTGGGCCCACGTCTTGTCCGGTATTTTGATCCATTCGTTGGTAGTGGCTTAAGATCTGCGCTAAGTATGCTTGTTCAAGCGCGCCAGCTTGCTGCCACAAGATCGAGCCTTGGGCAACAATGGGCTGGTTGCTAGTGTTCGACACATGAATAATTTCATAAAAGCGTTTATTTTCTTTAATCAAACATTCATCAACCAGA
>Ga0209292_1002853_pt1 | contig 19479 bp, 10 predicted proteins | sample GOMGulsemesocosm_2_FD_184634 | JGI IMG/M metagenome (GOLD analysis project Ga0209292, IMG submission 184634) | Methane-oxidizing microbial communities from mesocosms in the Gulf of Mexico - GOM9C Gulf of Mexico (SPAdes) (version 2) | ecosystem: Environmental > Aquatic > Marine > Cold seeps... | reverse complement strand
CTAAGTACGCTTCTAAATGGCTTAATTCACAGGCCGTTTGCAAAAAAGGTATAAGCGCACCATTTATCCAGGTAACAAAGCCGAATATAAAAAACAGTCCGCCAATGATTATCATCGGCATAACGTTCGTCTTACCCATAGAGGTATCGTTATTTCTTAATGCTCTTTCCATTGAATTGCTCTCACTTGTAAAATAATTATTCAATACTACCTAATAACAACCCAAAACAAAAGCAAATGATGATCAATCACCTTTCACTTGCTTTCGTACATGTAACTTAAAGTAATAAATACAGTGCTATCATTACAAAATAGATTAACCAATCTATAGACAAATAGATTAAAGTGACTCCAACTTTCTATTTTTATATTGTTTTAAATTAACAAAGTAAAAAAACTTCATTTGCTTTCATTGTGACAACAAGGGAATACTGCTAATATTGCCAACCGATAAAAGAAAGTGAAACAGATAAAATGCTTAATACTATTGAAAGGCGCCACGCTATTGTTAATAAAGTCAATGACTCAGGTCGTGTTGATGTAGCTGAACTTGCCAAGGAATTTGATGTATCAACGGTAACAATCAGAACTGATTTAAATGATCTAGACAAAAAAAGGTTTCTAGTGAGATCTCGCGGTGGTGCTATAGCCATTAGTAAAATCACTAAAGAGTTATCCGTAAAAGAAAAACACTGTGAAAATTTACTCATAAAAGAGAAGCTTGCTAAGGCTGCTAGTCTACTTATCAAAGATAATGACAACATTATTCTTGATTCAGGTACCACCACCGAAGAAGTAGCAAAATCCTTTCATGAACATAAAAATTTAATGGTTATGACCAATGGTTTAAACATTGCTACTGAACTTGCTCACTTCGAAGATACAGAAGTATTAATGACTGGCGGCACACTACGCCACAAATCCCTTTCATTCTATGGCAGACAAGCAGAATCGAGCTTAAGTAACTTAAGATTTGATAAAGTTATTCTAGGTGTCGATGGTATTGAAATATCTTCAGGTATCACCACTCACTTTGAACATGAAGCAACGCTTAACCGTTTAATGTGTGAAGTGTCTAAAGAAGTGATTGCAGTAACTGACTCCTCAAAATTTGGCCGTACCGGTTTTCATATTATTACGCCGTTAAAGTCCATTACCACTATAGTGACTGATAGTAATATTCCACAGGAATATAAAGATTACTTTGAATCTCAGAACATTAAATTAATTATGGTTGATGTGAATTAAGCTGACTCACTTATTTTCTTTGATTAAAATAAAAGCTCGCTAAACTAGCGAGCTTTTTACATTTCTGCGTTGTCGTCAAGATAAACTAAAAATAGGGATGACTAATTAAACTGACTATTTATGATTCCTTGATATTTCTTATACATTTTCTTTGCTTTTTCTGGATGTTTTTTCGCTAGGTTTAACTGCTGACTTGGATCATTTTCAATATCATAAAGTTGATAACAGGAGCATAACCCTGTTTCAATGCCTTCTTTTGCTAATGTCTCATCGCCCCAATAAGGGGGAATAAATAACCAATCATCTTCTCTGTATGCAGTTTTCCCACCTAATGCTTGTAAAACAAGCGACGTACGACCTTGTTCTGATTTTCCTAGCAGTGTATCAATTAGATCAAGACTATCCGTACTTTTACCAATATTAGTTATGTCTTGCCCAATCAAACTAGCAAATGATGCCAATAGATCGTGCTGTGAAATCAATGCAGCGGAGACCCCTGGCTTAATTTTGTTTGTCCAACGTATCATAAATGGTATATGTACCCCTCCATCAAATAAGCTGTACTTACCTCCTCGTAGGTTACCTGCTGGGGTATGTTTGCCTAACTTTGTTACTGATTCGTCATTATAGCCATCGTCCAATACGGGTCCATTATCAGATGAAAAAACAACGATAGTATTATCTGACAAACCTAACTCATCGAGAGTTGATAAAAATTCACCAATGGCCCAATCAGCTTCTAAAATGGCATCTCCACGTGCCCCTTGACCTGACTTTCCAACAAATCGGGGGTTAGGCATTCTAGGTACATGAGGTTGGTGCAAAGTATAAAATAAGAAAAAAGATTCCGATCTATGTTTTGTCACAAAACTTTGTGCTTCAGCTAAAAATAAATCAGACATTTCCTCATCAACCCATTGAGCATTTTTACCTCCTTTTTGCCAACCGATTCGAGATACGCCATTATTAATACTATGATAATGGCCATTACTGAACATCATTTTAGTAAGTAACTCTGGGTTATCTATCCCCGTAGCTTCGTTTGGAAAGTTCTTTTTGTAGCTTACTTGCAAAGGGTCATTTACTTCTAAACCTACAACGTCACCATTTTTCACATATACATTAGGAACACGGTCATTGGTTGCCGCCATAATGTATGAATAATCAAAACCCACTTCATTTGGACCTAATTCAATATGTTTGTTCCAGTTTATATTTCCATCGCCTAAACCCAAATGCCATTTACCAATAACAGCTGTTGTATAACCAGATTTTTTAAACATTTTTGGTAGGGTATTTATTGTTGGGTCAATAAGTAATGGTGCATCACCGGGTAAAATCTTGGCTCCTTTACGCCAAGGGTAACGTCCCGTTAATATTGAATATCTACTGGGTGTACAGGTAGCTGCAGTAGCATAACCATTTGTAAATTTTATGCCTTGTTCAGCGATACTATCAATATTGGGGGTCAATAAGGATCCCATTTTATAGGCGCTTACATCTCCGATCCCTAAATCATCGGTATAAATGATAACAACATTTGGTTTCGTGGTTGTCGCAAGTATTTCTGTGCTTGTGAGTGATATAAAAGGAAGCATGACTAACATAGTTGCTACTAATGCCGCTTTATTTTGTTTATCTTTAAGTAAATTAAATTTTTTCATATATGAATTATTTCTTTGAGGACTGAAAATAGTGGTAAGCAAAGCCTAAAATAAACGTTTACTATCCTTTTACTTAATTGAAATAGCCAATAACTTATCCTAGATTTTATTTATAAAAATTATGTTCTTACATCGAGCTACATGGTTTCAACACCAATTGAGAGAACATTAATCTACAAGCAATTACTCATCAATTTAACTATTTTTTGTTGATTTCCAAAAAAAGTAGTGAAAACGTCACCTTTCACTACTTTAAATACAAATGCTACCTTAAATATAAATGCTACATTGAGTAGCGAAAGCCAAATGATACACGGCGCTCTAATTGCTCTAAACTAATTGGCAATAAAGAGTTATTAGATTGCATTTTGGTAACGGTCTCTTCAGTAACGTTTAAGACATCAAATTGAATAGATAAGTTATCCGTAATGTTATAGTTAGAAGAAAAATCTAACTGCCCATAATCATCTTGATACTTAGCTTCTGGGAAGTAATCTACGTATTCACCACGCCATGCATAAGATAACCTTGCATCAAACGTTGAATTATCATAATACACAACAGCGTTATAGCTATTTTTTGATAAGCCTGGCAATGTTGAACTACGAATATCATCTTCATCAGCAAATGAGGCTGCACTGTCAGTATAGGTAAAGTTCACAATCGTACCAAAGTCACTTAGTCTTTCAGATATAAAAGTAAATGGGCTTTGAAAGCTAAGCTCTAGTCCCTTAACAGAAGCATCGGTGCCATTTTGTGGTTGGGTAAAATCAATGGGGCCTGTTAATAGCTCATCGGTAATTTGATGACGGTATGTCACTACTTCGGTTACAACTGAACTTTCAACTAATGAATCAATTTTTTTATAAAAAATCGCAGCCGCAAAAAGAGATTCTTCAGCAAAATACCACTCAGCTCCTAAATCAATATTATTAGACGTGTAAGGTAAAAGGTTTACATTACCTTTTTTACCCTCTAACCGTGAAGAATCAATAGAAGTTGAAGGAGATAAACTTGCTAAGGGTGGACGAGTCATTGTTCTAGAGTATGCGGTACGAAGCAATACATCATCATTCAACTCATAGCTCAAATTAAAGCTAGGTAAAAATTCAGTGTAGCTACTCTTATAATTAACAGGATCTATGTTTCCGTTTTGTAACAATGAGCCCTCAGATTCAATCTCTGTTTTAATCACACGTAATCCAACATTAAAGTAGGCATTATCAGTTTCAAAGTTGGCTTGAACGTATGCTGCTAAAGTTTGCTCTGTAATACCATATGTTCCAGCGGCACTAGCTTCGGCTTTGTAACCGTTATTTGCCACATCATTACCATGCATACCTTGCATGTAGGTAGATTGCATTAATGCATGGTCAGCATACATCAAAGAGCTTGGTCCATTAATACCATCAACACTATACCCTCTATTATCACCAAGCACTGCCGCAAGTGTCATGCCCGCTCCTGAGAGTAATGGATCTTGACCCTCTGCTGTCCATGGACCATTAGGGCCTCCCCAAAATTGACCCCATGCCTCTTGATTATTTGCATAATGCTCTGGATTCATATGCTTTACAGCATTATTTCCCATCTGCCAGTAATCATATACTCGCGTTTTTTCCCTATCACTTGCAGAAAACCCGTAATCAATGCTTACTAGGTTATCTAAATCCATCATTTGCTCAAAATCAACTTTTGCGATTAGTTCATCATCTTGTGTTTCTCTGTCTTTACTAAACACGACATTGAATAAGAAGTTTTCGGCGTTGTTTTGATCGGCATAATATTCAGCTGTGCTACCCACAGGGTAAAACTCATAACCAGCACCAGCCCTTTGAACTTGAGTAGCAATACGATTGTAGAATGAATAAAGGTATGTTTCTTCTTCACCGGTACGCTTGGTATAACCAATTAAAGGTCTGATAGTTAATGAATCATTCACTTCCCAATCGGCACTTAAGACATGAGATCCGAAGGTTTCTTCTCTATCAATATTTTGTGTACCAACACGATTCCTCACTCTTGGAAATGCGGCTGAAGTGATATAATCATTACCATTAATAGTTTCTATGGTAGGATTCCCAAAAGCAGGCTCTCCGCCCATATCCCACTCTAACGTAGCATCTATACGATTAAACTCACGTAAAGTATCTGAAGAAACATAAATATTATCAAAAGTGAATTGTAAGTTCTCTGCAGCGTTGTATTGAAGAGTTAAAGTAGTCCCTAAAGATTCACGGTTAATATCATTTCTTAAATAACGAGGATCATCGGGTATCAACATATCTGCGTAATTATAGCTTACACCTGGGTCACCTTCTTTAAACGTAGGTCCCATTTTATCTCCCAAGCGGCCATACTTCCACGTCCCACTCTGATTAACCGTGGTGTCAATTTCAGCATATGCTATTGATGCAGCAAGCCCCCAAACATCGTCAAAGTTATTACTGAAAAACATCGATGCTCTAGGCGTAGTTTCCTTAGAGAGACTACCTTGACTCCCTTGAACCGACGCAGAGAATTTTGCATCATTTGCATCATAGGTAAATGGTCTAGGTGTTTCTAAGTTAACAACACCTGCCAGCCCACCTTCAGTTTGTTTAGCTGAGGCTGTTTTATGAATAGTCACCTGACTAAATAATTCAGAAGCAAGTAAACTAAAGTCAAATTCACGACCACCTTCGGCATCTAATTGGCCACTAAAGCCAGAAGATGTCGACGATACGCCATTAATCTGTACCAGTGTAAACTCTGGACCTAAACCACGAAGATTGATGGTTGAACCGATACCAAAATCACGTTCTATGGTGACACCCGGAATGCGTTGTAATGACTCTGATATATTATTATCAGGAAATTTACCTAAATCTTCAGCACTAATACTATCAACGATACCAGTATTTAAACGCTTTTCGCTTAAAGAGCGATTTAGACTTCCTCTCACCCCTCTTATTTCTATTTTTTCTACATCTGCTGCTTTTACTTTATCTGACTCACTTTCAGCTGCAAACGCAGAGTGATAAGGCAAAACGCCTAAGCCAAGCATTATACAGGCACTTAACTTTAGTAACTGTGGGGTTCGAGATTTCATTCTATTCACCTTTATTGTAATTTTATTTTTTTTTATGAGTGTCGCACCTTAAAAACTGGCCCGCAACACATCTCCATGTCATGTTCTAAATCAGTTATACAAAAAACAAAAGGAACTTTCAAGAACTTTCACTAACTTTCTGTAAGTTTTTCCTCACACCAGCCAAGCCACGACTAGTTACACCACATAAAAGCCCATAAAATCAACCAGATAAAGACAAACACCCCATAAATAATAGATTAAATACACTTTTCATTTGAAAGCTTATGAAAGTCATGTATGATAAAAACAAGTTATTTACACTGAAATGGAAATTTTACATGATAGATATACAGACTGTTTTACACGCTAACCGTAATGGTGAAAATAAAGGTATTTATGCAATTTGTTCAGCTCACCCGTTAGTAATAGAAGCAGCACTAGAGCAAGGTAAAGAAGACGGTACTCCGGTATTAATTGAGGCTACGGCCAATCAAGTTAACCAATTTGGTGGTTATACCGGTATGTTGCCGAAAGATTTTTTAGATTTTATCGGTACTATCGCTGACAAAGTTGGCTTTGATCGTAACAACATTATTGCCGGTGGTGATCACCTTGGCCCAGTTTGTTGGGTAAACGAGACTGCTGAAGATGCGATGTTAAAAGCGCGTGATTTAATTGCTGGTTATGTAGCGGCGGGGTTTAAAAAAATTCATTTAGATACCAGTATGAGCTGTATTGATGATCCTGATTGCTTACCTGATGAAGTCGTGGCGACGCGTGCTGCAGAGCTGTGTTTAGTTGCAGAGACTGTTGCTAAAGAAACATTTGGTCACTCTGATTTAGTGTATGTTGTCGGTACTGAAGTTCCGCCCCCTGGAGGCGCTGCTGAAGAAATTGAAACATTAGAGTTAACTTCCGTAGCTCGAGTAAAACAAACGTTGGCTTTACACAACAGTGCTTTTGAAGCGCTTGGCTTAGTTGACGCTTGGCAACGTGTAATAGGTTTAGTTGTTCAACCCGGCGTTGAGTTTGATCACACCAGTATTATTGATTATGAATCGGATAAAGCACAGGCACTTAAAGAGTATATAACAACGATTCCTAATATTGTTTATGAAGCGCATTCATCTGATTATCAAAATGAAAGTACCTATGTAGAGTTAATTCAAGACCACTTTGGTATTTTGAAAGTAGGGCCACAACTGACTTTAGCATTACGTGAAGCGCTCTTTGCTCTGTCATATATAGAGGATGAGCTGATCTCTGTGGAACTTCGCTCTCATTTACGCACGGTTTGTGAGCAAGAAATGTTGGAGTCACCGAAAAATTGGCAACGATTTTATCCTGTACCAGCAAGTAAAGGCACCTTATACCGTCGTTATAGTTATAGCGATCGCATTCGTTATTACTGGAATCAACCACGTATTCAAAGTGCCGTTACGCAATTACTCGATAATTTAAGCCGTGAAGGCATTCCTTCGCCGCTTATCAGTCAATTTCTTCCTGAGCAATACAAAGCCATTAGAACAAACAAACTTATTCCTACGCCAGAAGCGTTAGTGAAAGCAAAAATCAAGCAAGTAACTGAGGCTTATGCTTACGCTTGTTGGAAACAATAAATTTACCTTATCAATATCACCTTTTAATCGAATCAGTTTTGAGGAAAAAAAATGTCTGAACTTTTATCGTACACTACACAAGTATTAAAATCGCAAAACGGTTATTGGACCGCCCGAGAAATATGCCAACAGCCACGAATTTGGCGTGAAGCCGCTAACCAGATTGAAGAAGCCAGGCCTAGAATTGATGCTTGGTTGTCACCACTGTTAAAGCAAAAGGATTTGCGCATTATTTTGACTGGCGCAGGTACCTCTGCTTATGTTGGCGAGGCTATAACGCCACATTTAAGTCAACAAACTGGTCGAGTATTTGAAGCTATTAGCACTACCGATATCGTCGGTAATGCTAAACAATATTTAATTAAAGAGATTCCAACATTATTGGTCTCTTTTGGCCGCTCAGGTAACAGCCCTGAAAGTGTTGCTGCGCTAGACCTTGCTAACCAAGTTATAGATAATTGTTATCACTTAATTATTACCTGTAATCCTGAAGGTAGCTTAGCTTTAAGTGCTAAAGACAATAACAGCATGTTTTCACTACTTATGCCCGAAGGAACTTTAGATCAAAGCTTTGCTATGACTAGCAGCTTTACTTCTATGTTAGTTAGCACACTCGCTATTTTCTCGCCTCAACAGGAACAATTAGAGCAGGCTGCACAATGGGCGGAAACCTTCTTAGAAAATGATGTTAATGCGCTGAAAACGCAGGCGCTACAGCCAACAAAACGTTTAGTGTTTTTGGGCGCTGGTGGTCTTCAAGGCATAGCTCGCGAAGCTGCTCTTAAAGTATTAGAGCTAACATCTGGTCAAATTTTGAGTTATTGTGAAAGCCCGTTAGGGTTTCGACATGGACCCAAATCGTTGATGAATGCAGATACAGAAGTAATATTACTCTGCTCTAGTGACACTTATACCAAGCCTTATGATCAAGATTTACTCAACGAGTTGCAACGTGATAATCAAGCATTAGCCATTACCACGTTGAATAATGAATTTTTTGGTCAAGCAACAAAACTTGATGATGTTTGGGCCAGTTTACCTTATATTTTATATTGTCAGATATTGGCTTTCTTTAAATCAATGCAAGCCAATATCACTCCAGATAACCCATGTCCTACCGGTGAAGTAAACCGAGTTGTACAAGGCGTTACCATATATCCACTTGATTTAGAGGTGTCTTAATCATGACGTTGGCTGTAGAAAGTATTGCCCCATTAAGAGGGCGAGATGATGAATCAATAATATATGGTTTAGACATCGGCGGCACAAAAATAGAAATTGGGGTTTTCACTCATGAATTACAGCTGCTCGATAGCTGGCGTACTCCAACCCCCACAAGCAGTTATAGTGAATTTATACAAACTATCGGTAACCTTGTTATAGAAGCAAACTCTCGTTACGCTAATAATGCAATAATTGGTATAGGCATGCCCGGAATAATTGATAAAAGTGGCTTAGTAAAATCCGCCAATGTTCCCTGTGCGACAGGTAAAAATATCAATGCAGATCTTAATAATATTTTAAAGTGTAATATTTCCATTGGTAATGACTGCAGGTTGTTTGCACTTTCAGAAAGTGTTGGCGGCGCAGGTGATGGTTACAAAAGAGTGTATGGCGCCATTATAGGTACCGGCGCTGCCGGCGGTTTTTGTCTTGATGGTCAGTTGTATAATGGTCGCAGTGGTTTTGCCGGTGAATATGGCCACCTCCCCGTTTCTGCTTTTTTAATCGATAAGTATAATTTGCCGCTTAAAACCTGTGGCTGTGGCTTAACAGCTTGTTATGAAGCTTATGTTTCAGGCCCTGGACTGGGCTGGATTTATCAACATTTTGGCGCACAAACGCCGGATACTTTTCATTTTGTTCAACAGCTAAATGCGGGTGACGAAATAGCGACAGCGGCATTTAAATGTTATATGGATTTACTTGGCGCCTCATTTACTTCACTTATTCTCTCTTACGATCCCGACGTTATTGTTGTGGGTGGTGGCGTATCGAAAATAACTCAAGTCATCGAGTCTCTGCCATATTATATCAACAAGCACCTCTTTTCTGGTGTTGAGTGCCCACCTATTAAGAAAGCAAAGTACGGTGATTCTAGTGGCGTAAGAGGCGCAGCAATATTAAGGAAGCAATTAAGTGACAACTAAACCTTATTACTTGCATTCAAATAGTGTCTACACAGAAACCAGCATTGAAAAAGATAGTTATGTGCTGATTAAAAATGGCAAGATTGCCGATATCAGCGATAACCCTTTAGCCAATATCCCAGTGATAGCGTTAGGCGACTTGCATCTTTTACCGGGTTTTTTAGACTTGCACATCCACGGTCGTGAAGGCGCGGATGTGATGGATGCAACACCTGCAGCAATAGAGACAATTTCGACTTCGTTAGCAAAACATGGTGTGGTCGGTTTTTTAGCAACCACGGTTACCTCCACTTGGAACAACACCTTAGCGGCTTTTGAAAATATCGGCCATGCTTATCAAAATCAGCCTAGTGGTGCACAAGTATTAGGTGCTTACAATGAAGGTTTATTCTTTACTGAAGATCATAAAGGCGCGCATGATGAGCAGTATTTTTTGCCGCTCAGTAAAGACAACATTGATGCCATCATTTCAGCCACGCAAGGTGCCCTAAAAGTGGTCGCCCTAGCCCCTGAGTTAACTGGTTCAGACGAAATAATTCGCTACTTGTCTGCAAAAGGCATTAAACCCATGCTTGGCCATACCAACGCAAACTATCAACAAACGTGTGATGCCTTACATGCTGGCGCTTGTGGCGGTGTACATGTATTTAATGGCATGAAGGGCATTCACCATAGAGATCCCGGCTGTGCTGGCGCAGTATTATTAGATAACAACGCTTATGTAGAAGTCATTGCTGATGGTGTGCATCTTCACCCTGGCATTCTAGAGATGGTTTATCGAATGAAGGGCCCCAAAAAGGTGGGCTTAATCAGTGACTGCATTGTAGCGGGTGGTATGAGTGATGGCACATATCGGTTGGGCATGTTGGATGTTGAAGTGAGTGAAGGCGTGGCACGTACTAAATCTGGCTCTCTTGCTGGCAGCACGCTAACCCTTGAAAAAGCAGTAGTTAATATGATTGAGTTAGCTGACATACCAAAATTAGAGGCTGTACATATGGCAAGTTTAGTGCCAGCAGAGTTTCTTGGTGTTAGCGACTCTTTAGGCAGTATTGCCGTAAACAAACGAGCGTGCTTTGCCATAGTCGATGATGCCTTTACCGTACTGGCAACAATTATTGATGGTGAAGTAGTCTTTAAGGCTAAAGACTTAACATTGGATATTTAATGAATAGTATGGCCTATCTTAAACTTCCCGATTAATCGTGAGCGGCTATGGTTTTACCTAGTGCCCAGGTTTCACTGCTAAGGTCTCATTGCTAAGGTCTCATTTTACAAATAATGAGACCTTTTTACTTCCTGTCACCTCAAGTGCATTAACTGAGCTCCTCCAGCAATAGATCACTCAAAACCATCTTAACTATCTTAACTAGTTAGCCAATTCTTTCGCTAACTGAGCTTTCATTATCGCCAGTTTTTCAGGAAACTGCTCGGCTAAGATTTTATTTTGATGAACATCGGTTGTTAGGTTATATAGCTGCTCTTTTGTTGAATAATCCGACTCATTGCCAACCCGTACAGCGTAACCTTTACCTTTATGAGGGGAAATATATTGCTGAAGTGAAAAGGGCTCTACACTAGCATAAATACTTGTGTAGAGCCCTGTAGACGGGGTTATGTGTCTCCCCTATTTTTAACAATACTTAGCCATACTTAGCAATACTTAATAATAAAAGCGGCTAATCGATATACTTCACATCAAAAATCGCTTGCACGCCGTCAACCGAAACAGTGGTTATTTCAACATTAAAAAGTGTGTAACTTTCACCGGCTTTTAGCGCGTAGCTGTCATTGAATAGATCTTCATCAGGGTCTAGCAATGTAGATCTTGTTGGATACTCAGACATTTTTGCTGGGGTTCTTTCATTGCTATGGTAAATTTGAATACCTTGGCTATGATCGACTAATAATGGATGTTTAAGGGATTCATCATAACTATTACCGGCATGATAACTCACGTATAGATAACCACCTTCAACTTTTACTTTAGCAAGGGTTGACCCTTGTGTGCTGTAAATATCATTAATGATGACAGCCTCTCTGCTGCTATCAATAGTGTGAATATCATTACTATCTACCCAACCCAAAAGCTCTCGTGATGATGGTGCCAAACCAATGCTAAAGGCCTTTGATCCCATAATACTAAATAGATCACCATAATTAACGGCTCCCCAATAACCTTGTTGTAAGTGTGTTTCTAACGTTTTGAAAATACTATTATCAAGACCGTATCGAGTTAAGCCATTGTCATGTTCCAAAACCCCCAGTAGGTGAAAAAGTTCATGTGCCGTGCTCTTTTCACTTGATGTCAGTGGTGCTTGCGCTTGAGTATAGAACTCAGACATAATACTGGGATTTTTACGGAGTATCTCGAGTTCAGCCCACGTCCTATCGGTAGAATCTATTTCGAGTTCAAGCGCTTCATTAAAATCATCGTCATTCATACTAGCTATGGCGAAATGATAACCGTCTAGCCCTTTTTCACCTTGCTTAAGGTTAAAGCCCGACTCGAAATTGCTCGCAAAAGGCTGGTGCCAAATCTCGTCATCATAGAAGGTAAAGATCATGCTATGGTAATCGTCGATGTTTATATTTTCAGGAATATTAAGGTAATGGGTAGCCATTGTAGGTAAGAAGAAAGATTGACATTTATTGATATCGCCAAGTTTTTCGGTAAATGAAAAGTCTGGTTCGGCGCTAACCTGTTCACCTTCTTTATTCTCATCATACCAAGTACGTGCTAAGGGCATCATCACCGTTAGATCACACTTGCTGGATAAATCAGCCGCATTCTCTAGATAAACATAACTTAAAGCCGTTTGACTTAAAGATATTGTCCTCATTTGTTCACGCGATACTGTCATCGGTGCTAAATGAACAACATCAAATTTTACTTGGTGTTTGCCGTTAGACAAGTAGTTAACATAAGCTGCAACACTGTTGTAATGTTTGTCGATATCCGCTTGCTTAATGCTCGTTTCACTGTCTGCATAGGTCGCACTAAAGACGATGTGCTTAGTGACTATTTTGCCCGCTTCATTGGTGATAACGATATTAAACGGCTTAGTGCTTTTCACTTGGCCGTTGAGTGTGGCAATAATTTCGATATCAAAATAGACATATTCAACATTTTTATGAGTGTTGATAAATGGCTTGGCAATACCAGTAATAACGCCCTGTTTGTCATTAAAGCTTAACCAGTCAGGTTTGTTTTTAATGGTAAAAGTAACGTCGGAATTATTATTCCAGTCACCAAAGTCAGCGCGGTAAGTATATGCCTTACCATCAACAGCATTGGTGATAGGTTTATCACTGATAGTCACATCTACACCAGTGTCGGTGTCATCATTTGATTTCTTTTCGCCGCCACAACCAGAAGTGCTTAGCGTTATCACCAACAATAAAAGTGTTAAAATAGTTCTTTGTATATTCATCTGTTTCCTGTATACCCTGGGTTAGGGTTGGCTGGGATAATAAACACCTCCTTATTGTAAGCGCTTACAAATCCATAAATTTTTCTTGCCAATTGTTATAATTTTTGGCGTTTTCTCGTTAAATGAAATTGCTTTATCAACGACAGACAATTGAACTTTTCAAAAAAATAAGGTAATCATGAAGCTATATTCACTCCATTTTGACGGCCAAATTTTTGGGGGCGCGAAAGATAGCACAGATAAATGGGTGGTGCAATATTAGATAGGATGATTGTTGTATATAAAAAACAACGCAGAAAAAGCAATTCGAGGTAGATTTGAATAACTACATGAATTTAAGAAAAAAATGACAAAGACACTGACTGCTAGTAATTGAAAATTAATTCAGCTCAACGATGGTTTGCTAATAACGGCTTTAGCCAGTAGGTCGTCCTTCATGTGCGCGCGCGGAAATTCCAGGCTTAAAGTGGTCATTGCCGTCTCATCTTCACAATCCTGAGACGGTAATCCCCGACATTAGTATCTAGGCTGTAAATTATTGTTTAATTATTTAGCCAACTCTTTCGCCAATTCTTTCGCCAATCTCGCTTTCATCATCGCCAGTTTTTCAGGAAACTGCTCGGCTAAGTTTTTATCTTGATGAACATCGGTTGTTAGATTGTAAAGCTGTTCTTGCCTTGAATAACCCGACTCATTGCCAACCCGTACAGCGTAACCTTTACCTTTATGAGGGGGGATATATACCCAGCCCTCTTGATGATAAGCCATGGTATTTTGCATACCTTGTACGATCATATTGTTACGACCAACCTTATCAATCCCCATTAAGGCGTTGAGTTGGTTTTCACTATCAATACTGTTTGACTCTTGCCCGGTCAACGCGGCGAATGAAGCTAATAAGTCATGTTGAGCAACAAAGGCATTAGATACTTGTGGTTTTACTTTTTCAGGCCAACGCACAATAAATGGCACATGCGTTCCTGCGTCTAACAAGCTGTATTTTCCGCCTCTAAACGGCCCCCATGGTGTATGGTTTCCGAGTTTTTCAACCGCACTATCTTGATAACCATCATCTAAAACATGGCCATTATCCGAAGAAAAAACAACTAAGGTATTGTCACTCAAGCCTAAGTCATCGAGTTTTTTCATAAACTGACCAACGGCCCAATCCGCCTCTAAAATAGCATCACCTCGTGGGCCCATGCCTGATTTTCCAGAAAAACGTTGATGTGGCAATCTTGGTACATGAGGTTGATGAAAAGCGTAATATAAAAAGAACGGCTTTTCTTTATTGCGCTCAACAAAACTTACCGCTTCATCAAGAAATAAATCACCCATTTCTTCATCTACCCACAAGGCAGCTTTACCACCACGCTGAAAACCAATGCGAGAAACACCATTAAGAATGCTGTCTTGATGCCCTTGAGACAATTTAACCGTTAACAATTCAGGATTATCTTTACCGGTTGGTTGACCGGGAAAGTTAGTACGATAACTCACTTCTATCGGATCCTTTGGATCTAAATTCACCACACGACCATTTTTTACATAAACATTGGGGGTACGATCATTGGTTGCGCCCATGATATAAGAATAATCAAAACCAATATCATTCGCTCCTGGGCTAATGTGTCCATTCCAACTAATTTTGCCATCACCTAAACCTAAATGCCATTTGCCAACTACCCCTGTGGTATACCCTGCCCCTTGTAACATTTTCGGCACAGTATCTTGCTGCGGTGAGATAATTAGCGGTGCATCGCCTTTTAATACTCTGGCTTTCTTTTTGCGTAATGGATAATCACCAGTAAGTAACGAATAACGACTAGGGGTACAGGTAGCAGCGGTTGCATAACCCTTGTTGAATAAGATACCTTCTTTGGCGAGTTTATCTATATTAGGGGTCTTTAATGACCCCGCGTTATAGGCACTAATATCGCCATAACCAAGGTCGTCAGTATACAAAATAACAATATTTGGTTTAAGCACTTCACTCGCTTGGGCGAATGCCCCAACCAAAAGAGACAGTACTAATACGGATAAATGAGACTTTTTCAAATTTATTAGCTTTTTCACAAATTTCTCCAAACGCTTACAATAAGCAGCTTATATTTGTTGCGATTAAAAATTCAATTGATAATAGCTTAGAGCTACTGATAAACATTACTATCGGTATATCCGCCATCATGTTGTAGGGAATTACAGACAAACAATATGATATCTGCTTTATTTTGCCACAGAGTTAATGCTTCGTAGCAATGAAGCATTTGAGTTAACAGGCATATCAAAACCAAGTTCCCAAAACATCACACCGGAGTAACCTTTTTCTTTCATCATTTGGGTATTTTTCATTATTTCATCAATATTCATATAGTTGATATTATGGCTGTGCAATGATCCTGATTGTTTTGCTTTAATAATTTTGTTGTAAGGCATAGTTTTTCCTGTCGATACATTCTTGCCATAGAACGGTAATCCAACAACAAGCTTTTCATTATTTAAAGTTACTTTGTCAATTAACTTAACCGCAAAGTCAATTTGCTGTTGAAACGTCGTTAAGCCCTCAATAGGCTCATATACCATCAAGTTAATTTGATTAACATAAGGCTCGACTTGTTTAGCAAAATGCACCTGCTCTGGGCTATAGGTAATTGCGGCAGTTAAGAACAGTCCTTTTTGCTTAAATGCTTGCTGTAATTCTTTAAATAATAATAACGCGTTCGCTTGTTCTTGATGGCTTTCAGGATATTCCCAATCAATATCGACACCGTTTAGCTGGTACTTTTGGCAAAACTCGGTGATGTTTCTGACAAAGTGACTTCTTGCTATTGGGTTAGCTGCCATAACACTAAAATGGGCAGAGTTCTTTTTAGCGCCACCTATACCCATCAGAAGTTTTACGTGGTTATAACCCTTTTTATCGTGTAATAGCTGCTTAAGATCGGCTAACGTTGATGGCAGTAACTCAAGTTCACCATTGGCTTTTACCCTGATCAGTTTGTAAATCAATTGGTCTATATAACCATAAACTTTAGGCTCAAATTTAGCCATGGTATTGAATTTTTGATAGCCGACAACTTTGAAAGGCTCTGCAGCATAAGCCTTACCTTGCAAAGCCAAATAAATTAAAAATAACATCCCAAACCATTTTAACGACTTACCTGATATATCTAACTTGAATTGATAGTGCATGACTAGGACCTAGGGTTCTTTTACTTATATTTCACTGAAATTTTAGTTTGATGACTTTTAATCTTTAGCACTATAGGTAGAGCCTGATAAGAACGTCAGCAATTTACCGACTATGAGTATAAATGCTTAACAAGAAGCTTTGCCTGATTAAATCCTATTTTTCACTTATATAAGCTAAGCAATTAATTAAGTCGCTACAGCCAAATTAACGGTGACCATTAAAAAATAAGGCTATTAGGGCTTTCCCTACATACTTTCCCATCAATAACCTTACAATTTAATACTCAGTCCCCCGATAGCATGTTTTTTCGGCAAGGTTCACTATTTTAAAAGAAATCAAAACTACTTTCGTTTACTCATTACCAAAATTGTTTTTGTTATAGCGCAGTTAATGCGCTAAGTAAAATCAGACGATTGAATTAGGGTTTCTATAGATTAATAGCTCAAAAATAAGCTAAGAGAGCCTGCTCGAAACAAGGCTTGATATTCAATTATCATCAAATGATTAGAGCGCTTAATAATAAAATGTTTGAGGAAGTCAATTAACATGAAAATACTAACCACTAAAAGAAATACCGTAGCTACAGCAGTATCTATTGCCTTAATGCCGGTACTATTAGGCGCAAGTATAAGCGCGTATGCAGAAAATGCAGACCAAATAAGTAATGTTCAAAAAGCTAAAAATAAAAAAGAGCAAATAGAAGTTATTGAGGTAACCAGTTATCGCGATAGTATTGCTAGCTCTTTGAATGTTAAGCGTAATGCTAATGCTGTTATTGATGCAATTACTGCTGATGATATCGGTAGCTTTCCAGACGATAATATCGCAGAATCGTTACAACGTATTCCGGGTGTATCTATTACGCGTAATTTCGCTGGTGAAGGTGAAAGTATTAGTATTCGTGGGTTTTCACCCGGGCAAAACCTTTCATTAATTAATGGTCAGGAAACAACCAGTAGCTCCTTTGGTTTCTCAGGCCAATCAACGCGTGGTTTTAACTACAGTGCATTGCCCTCTACTATTATTAAGACCACCGAAGTACATAAGTCGAGCCAAGCTTACATGCCTGAAGGTGGTGTTGGTGGTACGGTCAATGTCATTACCCGTAAGCCGTTAAACCAAACTGAAGATTTTTTAGGTGCTGTTGCAGGCTCGCTAACGCATAACGAGTTAGCAGATAGTTTAGATCCTAATTTTTCAGGCTTAGCCAGTTGGAAAATAACGGATAACTTTGGCGCGCTCGTGAGTATTGATTATTCAGATAAAGAAACCCGCCGTGATGCTGTTGGCGTCAACGGTTATAGAAACAAATCATTTACTACCGCAGAGGGTGATGTATTTACTGATGTACTGGTTCCAGGTGCAATTGCTACCGCGATATTTGAACAACAAATAGAACGCCAAACAGCCATGGCGACGTTACAATACCAACCAACTGATGCTATTGATATGACGTTGAACTATTTACGTAGTGATAAAAGCGGTCATAACCTCAATAGATCGCTAGCTTCGTTCAACCATGCTTTTAAGCATGATGCCAAGTCTGTTGTCAGCGCAACAGCCAGCGCAAGTAATCCAAATACTATTGAATCTATTACCTATGCACCTAATCCTAAAGGTAATCAGCTTAATCGGGTAGGACATGTTGAATCAAAATTCCGTAATTCAGAGTTAAGCAGCGAGTCATTTAATTATGACATCCAGTGGCTTGGTGATAACTTAACGGTAAAAGCAACCGTTGGTGCTTCTAAAGCGTCAGGTGGTTTCGGCGGAATTGATAATGTTATCTCAGTTATTACGGGTCGTTCGACCGTAAGTATTGCTGATGGTATTGGTTACGCACATTTTCATGATGCTGACCTTACTGATACTAGTGATTTGAATGTATGGGCTTTTGGTGGCCAATCAAATGACAATGAAACTGAAAATAAATTTGCTACCCTTGATACCGAATATTATTTTGATGACAGCTTTTTTACCTCAGTACAATTAGGCGCTCGTTATACTGAAGCAAACCAAGACAATCGCTTTTATATCAACGGCAGTGACTTTCATCAAGCAACAGATGCTCATGGCAAGTTACGTGGTACGTTAACCGCCGGTGACTTAGGTGGATTTACCACCTTACCTGATAATTATCATGCTGATTTAAATGACAATACCCCTGATAATTTTCAAACCTCCAATATTGATGACGTAGACTTAAGCGAATTTGGCATACTGAGAACACGTCGTTCTCATACCGGTAATTCTTTTTATATCGAAGAAGAAAGCCTGGCTTTTTATGCGCAAGCAAACTTTGAACATGAATTTAACGATAAAATTTTACGTGGTAACTTTGGCTTACGTTCAGTAAAACAAAATACCGAAACGGCTAACTTTAGCTCCGCATTAAATTGGAAAGATCCTGACAATTTAGAGAAAATCAATAACTTTGAATATGATCATACCGACAAAGGCGACAGTAATTACCTACTGCCAAGTGTCAACGTAATACTAGACCTACAAAACGATGTCGTTGTTCGTGGTGCCTATTCAACCGTTATTACCCGTCCAGGATTTAAACAATTAGCACAAACGTTAGCCGTTGATAAAAATAATGATACTGATAATGGCATACTGAAAGCGAGAAAAGGCAATGCAGACCTAGAAGCCTTTGAAGCAGATAAATATGACTTATCGACTGAGTGGTATTATGCAGAAGCCTCTAGCGTGAGTTTAGGTGCATTCTATTATGACATAAAAACATTTGTTGCCGATGAAGAGACTCAAGAAGATTTATTTGATGATGGTCGCATGTGGACAATCACACAACCGGTAAATATTGATGGCGGAGATCTAAAAGGTATTGAAGCGGCTATATCGCATCAATTCACCAATCTACCTGGCGCACTCTCTGGCTTAGGTATGCAACTAAACTATACTTATATCGACAGTACGACAGAAGCGATTAACCCATTAAATGGTGAAGAGTTACCACTTAAGGGCTTATCTAAGTCAACCTATAATGCGGTATTATTTTATTCTAAAGATAACTGGAATGGCCGTTTAGCTTATAACTATCGTGATGCTTATTTTCAAACAGTTCAGCTTGGCCT
>Ga0209292_1002852_pt1 | contig 19486 bp, 20 predicted proteins | sample GOMGulsemesocosm_2_FD_184634 | JGI IMG/M metagenome (GOLD analysis project Ga0209292, IMG submission 184634) | Methane-oxidizing microbial communities from mesocosms in the Gulf of Mexico - GOM9C Gulf of Mexico (SPAdes) (version 2) | ecosystem: Environmental > Aquatic > Marine > Cold seeps... | reverse complement strand
ATCCGTCGTTCAGTTTGATGCTTTCTTTCAAAATATTGCGAAAAAAAAAGCCGAAGAAGTCAATTTTTCTATTCAAGATGTTTCAAGTCGTCAACCTCTTTATATCTTTGGTCAAGCAGTACCTACTCAGAATAGACATGTTGAAACGATAACTGTTGAAGTGTTTTCTAGACTTTGGGAAATTAATGTGGCGGAAAAACACGCTTGGTTTAGTCAGGTTAAAAATTGGGAATCTTGGGCAGTACTCTTTGGCGGCACATTTGGGGCATTTTTATTTCAAATGTTAATATTAATGATGGCAGCTTACTCAAGTGAATTAGGTCAGCAAGTAGATATTAAAACCAGAGCGCTTATTTTAGCTAAAGAAAAGTCAGATCAAAAAAGTTTAGCTAAAAGTAACTTTTTACGCAGTTTAAATAAAGAATTACGCGTGCCACTTTTAGCGGTCAAATCGTTTGTTGAACAGCTAAAGAAAAAAGGAATTAATAATAAACAAGTAACAGGTATAAGTCACGCGGGCAGTAATGTTGCACTATTACTTGATACCATGATGGATTTATCTGACATTGAATCAGGTAAGATTACAGCGAAAGAAGACTGCTTCGATTTTCATGGTTTCTTACAAAGAACAGAGTCGGTACTTAAAGCAAGTAATGCTTTTGAAGGGAAGTCAATTTCCTTCCTTCTCGATGAGAGTGTCCCTCATTACCTAAATAGTGATGAATTATATATACAGAAGTTACTTATTGCATTAATTGACAGTGCGCATGACTTATTGAAAACCGATGAATTACGTTTATCGGTTAAGCTCCATAAACATAAGCTTTCAGAGGCTAGTTTGTTTTTTACTCTATCTTCATCACTCAACCTTGGTGTAACAGAGTTAGATGAAGAAAATTTTAATCAGCAAAGCCGGAGTGACCAGGGTGATAACAGTACGGCATTGGCTATGGCAAATAAGTACAGCCAATTATTGCGCGGTGATACTAATTTAGGCGTTTTAAGTTCAGGTGCGGGGGTCTTAAACGCTTCTATTCGAGTAACTATATCATCAATAGATCAACAAGAAGCTCAGCAAGGGTTAACATTTGATTTAATGGGCTAATATTAAATTAAATGTTAAGTCTTATGAAAAAACTTGTAAAAAAAAATATAATGGTTTAGTGTCCTTATGCTTGTTCATAAATAGTACAAATTAATAATAAATCAAACAGGCAGTGACAAAGGTAATACAATGAATAATTCATCCTCGCGAGGGTTCAAGTTAACAACAGTGATATTTGCCGTGATTATTATGGCTGCGAGTGCAATGCTAAGTGGTAACTCAGTCGCAGATGACATGGATGTAGAGATAACGCAATCCGATGAATAGCTAATTAGTTATTAAGTTAATTGCCAAGAAAATTTAAGCCTCACTACTGAATCTATATCAGTATTGGGGCTTTTTATTTTTTGATATTTAATTTTTGAAAAAGTAAGGCTTTATCAGGTAAGGAGCAGTAATCTATTTTTAAAATTGGTGTCCCCACCGGGACTCGAACCCAGAGCAACGGCTTAGGAGGCCGCAGTTTTATCCAGTTAAACTATGGAGACATTGCTGTAAGATCCTAATTTAATCATATTTTTTATCATTTGTTAATTTTATTTTACTTTATTCTCATTAATTCAATTTATTGAGAGTTATCAGTTTATTCATGGAAGGAATATAACCACTTTAATGAGATTTATTGATCTGAAACGTATTCTTTTTAAGCAATACTCTTACAATGAATAAACAACTAAATCTTATCATTATGAAAAAGGAGTTCAACAATGAAAGCAGCAGTAAATTATCAATTTAAAGGTAAACTTGAAATTCAGCAACTCGACAAACCAACCATCTCTACTCAAGAAGTATTAGTGAAAATTCATGCCTGTGGCGTTTGTCATACCGATTTACATGCATGTCATGGTGATTGGCCAGTAAAACCGAAAATGCCGTTGGTGCCAGGTCATGAAGGTGTAGGTGAAATAGTTGAAATAGGTGAGCAAGTTAAACATTTAAAGCTTGGCGACCGTGTTGGTATTCCTTGGCTGTATAGTGCTTGTGGTTTTTGTGACTACTGTTTATCGGGAGATGAAAATTTATGTTTATCTCAACAGAATGCAGGTTACTCAGTTGATGGTAGTTATGCAGAATACTGTAAAGCCGATGGTAATTATGTTGTTAAAATACCTGATGGTATTAATTATGTTGATGCAGCTCCTTTATTTTGCGCTGGTGTTACTACGTATAAAGCATTAAAAGTCTCTACCGCAAGACCGGGGGAATGGGTTGCTATTTTTGGTATTGGCGGATTAGGACACTTGGCTGTGCAATATGCTGTTGCCATGGGATTAAATGTCATCGCCGTTGACACTGGGACTGAAAAGTTACGGCTAGCTAAAATTCTTGGTGCAGCCCTTTGCTTAGACTTTAAACAAGATGATGTGGTCGCCCGAGTTATTGATAAAACGGGTGGGGTACATGCCAGTATATGTACAGCGGTCAGTAAAAGTGGCTTTGAACAAAGCTATAAAGTTATTCGTCGCGGCGGTAAGTGTGTTTTAGTCGGTTTACCTGCGGAGGATATGCCTTTACCTATTTTCGATACGGTACTTAATGGTGTTAGTGTTATTGGCTCTATTGTTGGTACACGTAAAGATTTAGTAGAGTGCTTAGAATTTGCAGCCAATGGAAAAGTAAAAGCCATTACCATTGAAAGGTCACTCGAAGATATCAATGATATTTTTGAAGATATGGTTAATGGTGACATCACTGGTCGTGTGGTGATGAAATTTTAAATATTGAGTGTTATAGCAGCGAATAACATTTGTTAGTTCGGTGGAAAATTTTTAAAAAGCCCTTTACCGCTTATTCGGTAAAGGGCTTTTTTATGTGGATGGTTAGTAGTGTATTGTCAGTGGTACGCTGTTTGACAGAGCAGAATAAATTAATATAAAAATAAAGTGACTATTTTCAAACTATTTTGTGGACCCGCACTACTTTATAGTTGAAGCCAAACAATAATGAAGATTGTGTTGTAAACAATGACACAATTTAAATGCTAATAATAACTATAAATAGGAGCCTTTGTGTTTGAAAAAAGCGATGAAACGCTCATAGCGCAGGCGCTAAAAGGGAAAAAATCTGCATGGCTAACGCTGGTGAAGCGTTATGAGAAAAACCTCTATAACTATGCTTTGCGGATGGTCAATAACCCGACAGATGCCATGGATTTAATGCAAGAAATTTTTATAGCATTATTTCGAAACTTGGACAAATTTCGAGGTGAATGTCCTTTTAAAAATTGGCTATTTAAAATTGCACATTACCGTTGTCTAGAATTCTACCGACGAAAGAGACCGATGCAATCACTTGATGATGTTCCAGAGCAAGAAGATGCAGACACTGAATGTTTAGTGAAAAGTTTGCAGATTCAACAACAAAGTAGTGCCTTATTGCAGGCTATGCAAAGTTTACCGATAAAGCAGAAATTAGTAGTGGAGTTAAAGTTTTTTCAGCAGTGTACTTTTGAAGATATTAGTCAGCAGTTAGGCATATCTACTAATACAGCCAAATCACAATTATATAGTGCACTTGAAAAGTTAAAAGTGCACTTAGCAGATGATTCAATGAGTAAAGAAGGGGTGGAGTATGTCTGATAAAAAATCAGCTAATGTCCAAATGAATGAGCACGATAGAGCATTGTTGAGCGACAGTATAACCCATCAAGCAAGTGTTGAAATAGAACATGAAGTCCCAGATTGGCATAGGGCGCAAGCATTTGAACAGCATTTCGAAAATGAAAATAGCTTATCAAAATACAATGGAATTAATTGGCGGATGTGGTTGGGTATCCCGACTTTATCAATGGCATGTTCAGCCTTTGCAATTGTCATTGTAATGACTTTTATTCAGGATAAACCTTTTGATCAGCAAACGTATGATGAGCACGTCACAGCTTTAATTGATCAACAAGTGCAGCAAAAGGTAGCTGCCTATTTAACCAATCAAAGTAACAGTAGTGTTGAGGCCTTAGTAAACCTTAAGTTACGTGAGTTTGCTGCAGAACAACAAGTTATTTTAGCTAATTATCGTGCAGATATGAGTACGCAACAGCAAAGTAATAACCTAGCTTTAGCAAGTTATGTGATTGGCGCTTCAAGAAAAGAACGTAAAGAAGATATGAGTGATTTTATTAGTTTCTTTAATGCTCAGCGCAAAGATGAACAGCTAACTCAAAAAATTAAATTTCAGCAACTTGAACGAGAAATTAGCTTTCAAAAAGTTGGCAAAACGCAAAGTAGCGATGCAGTTACTAACTCAACTAAATCTATTAACTATAAAGGTTAGGCCTACGTTTAAGTTTAGATAATCTCACTTAATAAAACTAAGTTGGCATTGGGCGACTTAGGAAAAAACAACTGACATCAGCATTATCCATTTAGGGGACATTTATAATGAAAACAAAACATCTAATGGCAAAGCCAAATTCGAGCATTAATATCACTATGATAAAAACAAAAATAGCCTTAATCGGCTCTGCATTACTATTAGCGTTTACTACTCAAGCTGCAGATAAGAGTTATGACAATTTACACAAACAGTTGGATATTATGAATGACATTATGTTGTCATCAGCCAAAGTATCGCAAAATTCAAGGCAGTCATTAATACGTTCAATTGACAGTGTTTATTTGAAGGGGCAAGGAGCCATTTTTACAATCCATTCTGCTCATACAGGCTCTGGATATCGTCAATATCTTCCTATATTAGCGCCAGTTTCGCGATTACCACCAATAGCGCCAGTTGCCCCTGTTTCAGCTAGAGAAAGAGTTGTTATCTCAGGGGATGAAGATTTTGTTATGGAATTTGAAGACCATGAAGATGAATTTGAGCATTTGATAGAAATTTTCGAAGAGCAACGAGAAGGCGAAAGGGAGCTTCGTAGTGAGCAACGTGATATTGCCTATGAAATGCGTGATATTGAGCGACAACGTAAGGATATAGAGTACCAATTACAACGCGCCGAGAAGAAGGTTAAAGATGAGTTAACTGATGAGCTTAAAAGCCTTGAAGTAGAGCGTGTAGCTTTGAATAAAAATAAAACCAAGCTTGAGAAAAAAGTAATTAAGTTGAATAAGAAGAGAGAAATTCAAAGAATAACGCAAGCCAAAGCAAGAAATGAGCATTTTTCGGCACTCAATAACGCTTTAGTAGAAACATTATGTTTATACGGTAATGGTTTACGAGAAGTACCAAGTAAAGAGTATGTTAGCTTAATTATTAAAGGTGCAGGCAAGCAGCAAAGCCGAGGTTTTACAGATCAAATACTGGTGTTTAATAAAAAAGATATTAACGCGTGTGCTAACAGTAAGTTAACAGCTAAAAAATTATTAGAAAAAGCTCAGGCATATCAATTTTAATTAAGTTTGTTAATGTTTTATACCAATGATAATTTTCCTAAGGGCGTAAGTCAGTAGTAAACTTAAGCCATAAATAGTCTATTTATGGCTTTTTTATTTATCTCGGTTACCCATACTGTTAATAAAGGAGGTTACTCCTTTGAACTGGTAAATTTGCAAGGAATTAAGTAGCATAGCTTTTATGTTAAACAATTGTATAAGAGTCTTAGTAAATGAGTAAATTTATAGTATTAGGCATAATAATCGTAGTTTTTATCTTTTTTATCATGCGTCAAAGTGGTAACAAAGAAGCGGCTATGCAAAATGTTAAGTTAGGTCTAGAATTTTTAGCGACTAACAAAGCAGAGGAGGGTGTAATTGAAACAGCTTCAGGCTTGCAATATAAGGTACTCACTCAAGGAGATGGCACTGAACACCCAACTGCATCTTCTAAAGTTAAAGTTCATTACCATGGTACTTTACTTGATGGCACTGTTTTTGATAGCTCAGTTGATAAAGGTGAGCCAATTAGCTTTGGTTTAAATCGAGTCATCAAAGGTTGGACTGAAGGTGTTCAATTGATGGTTGTGGGCGAGAAGACACGTTTTTTTATCCCATCAAAATTAGGTTATGGTAATAGACCATCAGGTAAGATTGGCGCTGGCGCATTATTGATATTTGATGTTGAGCTTCTGGCTATTAAATAAGGTTGATACCTTTAAAACTCACAACAACAATAAAGCCCGTTTAGTCAAACTAAACGGGCTTTATTGTTCCTAGAGAGGTGGCTAGTTAATGGCTGGGTAGATGCTCAATTTTTACTAGATCTCTCTTTAAGAAAAGTCAACTAATGATATCTTAGCTCCCGTACCTTGCCCCAAAATACTCGGTAAGAAAAAAAGGTATAGCTGAAAATAACAGGAACAACGACAATAACTCCCCAGAGAAGAAAACTGAGGGACTCAGGTGCTGAGGCAGCTTGCCAAATAGTTATTTTTCCCGGCACAATATAAGGGAAAAAGCTAAAGGCTAAACCAAAGAAACACAACGTAAAAATGATTACCGCGCCAACAAAAGGTTGCCAACAACCTTTATCATTTACCGCGGGTAAAAGTTTAAGCTTCATTTGGCTATAAACAAATAAGGCAAAACATAATACTGGTAAAGGTAAAATGTACAAGGTAGTTGGCCAAGTAAACCATTTTGTTAATACATCAGGATTAATTAACGGATTTACCGCAGATACCGCGATAACGCCGACAAAACAAATGACTCCAGTCTTTTTTGCCCAATTAACCGCTTGCACTTGTAATGCACCTTCAGTTTTCATGATAAGCCAGCAGGCGCCAATATAGGCGTAAGCTGCAGCAACACCTAAAGCACTGAGTAAGCTAAAAGCATAAGCTGCTAACGTACTTTCAAAGCCCATTACATACATGCCTAGCATATAACCTTGGCTCATGGCTGCGAGTAATGAACCGCCTTTAAAAACCTTATTCCAAGTCGGTTTGTGGCTAAATGCTGCTTTAGCTCTAAAATCAAAAGCTACCCCACGTAATACCAAACTAATTAATAAAACAGCTGTTGGTAAATAAAGCTCTTTAAAAATGTGACTATGGGCTGCTGGAAAAGCAATTAATAACAAGCCAATGGCTAAAACAAGCCAAGTTTCATTGGCATCCCAAAAGGGGCCAATTGAAGCAATCATGGTATCGCTATCATCTTTTTGTGATAACGGTAGCAATATACCGACACCTAAATCAAAGCCATCTAAGATCGCGTACAGTAAAATGGAAAGCCCCATTAACGCCACAAATATTACCGCCAATGAATTAGCTTCAAACATGATTGTTCTCCTTAAGTGTTACCGGCTTGCTAACCACAGGTTTAACCTTTTCTTCGTCGGTGATTTCTTCTATTTCAACAGCACGGTTTGCCATGGTAAATATTGTGTGTAAATAAGCGGCCATTATCACTACATACAAGGTGAGATACATGGCTAGTGATAAAGCTACATTGCCAGCACCAATATCAGTAGCGGCATCCTTAACCGTTAAAATACCGGTAACTAACCAAGGTTGACGCCCTATTTCGGTGACATACCAGCCAGCTAACGTGGCTACCCAGCCAGAGAAACTCATAGCAACTAAAACCTTTAATAACCAAGGGGGTAAGGGTTTATCTCGCAGCAATTGAATTCTACTCACCCAAGAAATAAGTAACATCAACATGCCCATACCAACCATAATTCGAAAGGCAAAAAAGACAGGTGCTACTGGTGGGTGGTTACCTTCAAATTCATTTAAGCCTTTTATTTCGCCATCAAAATCATGGGTCAAAATGAAGCTGGCCATTTTAGGGACTGCTAACTCAAAGTGATTCGTTTTTTGCTTTTCATCGGGAATAGCGAACAGTAATAATGGCGCGCCTTTTTCGGTATGCCAAATACCTTCCATAGCAGCAATTTTTTGTGGCTGATGTTCTAGGGTATTTAAGCCGTGCATATCACCGAGAAAAATTTGCACTGGTGTTAAAACCATTGCTACCGATAATGCTATTTTTAAGGTAAGTTTAGGCGCTTGTTTGTCATCACCTTTAAGTAGCCTATAAGCGCTGATACCCGCAACTAAAAAGGCGGCAGTTAAGCCTGAAGCGATAACCATATGTGACAAACGATATGGAAATGACGGGTTAAAAATAATAGCTAACCAATCTACTGGAAAAGCAACGCCATCGCGCATTTCATGGCCTTGTGGAGTATGCATCCATGAGTTTAAGGCCAAAATCCAAAAGGCTGACAATGTTGTGCCTATCGCAACAATAAGAGTTGATAAGGTATGAACCCGAGGGGAAACTCTTTTAATGCCAAACAACATAATACCGAGAAAACCAGCTTCTAGAAAAAAGGCGGTAAGTACTTCATAGCCCAACAAAGGCCCGGCAATATTGCCAACAGTTTCCATAAACTTAGGCCAGTTAGTACCAAACTGAAATGACATGGTAATACCGGTAACGACTCCGATGGCAAAGGTGATGGCAAATATTTTCACCCAAAACCGATAGGCGCGCATCCAGACAGGGTCCCCAGTTTGATCAAAGCGTACTTTGAAAAAAAACAAAAACCAACTTAACGCTATGGTAATTGTCGGGAAAAGAATATGAAAACTGATGTTAGCGGCAAACTGAATGCGTGACAGCATTAGTGTTTCAAGCATGATGGACTCCGTTAACCGGCTACTTACGCTGAGGTAAATCGCTGGTAGTAAGTTGATGAGATTTACTTGTTTTAATACACATAAAAAACGGTTAAGCAGATACTTAACCGTTTCTAATTATTTAATTAACTTATCTTTAAGGCTAATGACTTTGCTAATACCACTACCTAGTTTCATTAAGGTATTGAGATTGTCTGGGCTCATGCTTTGTAATTCGCCAGCCCAATGAGTAACTGTTTCAAGCAAGTCATGAATTTCATGCATCTGCTTTTGAGCATACACTTCCTTTGGATTTGCTGGCTCATCTAATAAATTATCGCGAAGTAACGATAGGGTAGGGTCAACTTCGCGTTTACGGCGCTCTTCAAATACACGCGTTGCCATTTCCCATATAGACCCTGCAGGTGAGTAATATTCTTTTCTGTCTTTAGGTTTATGTTGTACTTGCACTAAACGCCATGATTGCAACTCTTTAATGCCCATGCTGACATTGCCACGAGAGATGTTAAGTGCTTCGGATATTTGTATTGCACTTAACGCGTCTTCGTGAATAATCAACAAGCCATACATTTGGCCAACGGTGCGATTAAAGCCCCAGCGACTACCCATTTCGCCACAATGCATCACGAAAGATTCAATTTTTGAAGTAAGTATCATTTGTAAGTTCTGAAGTTTCAGTATTTTCTGAAAGTTTAAACTTATATTGATATAGATCAAGCTTTAATTGTGTATATTTGAAGGTTTAAAGGTTGGAGTTGGTGTCAGGCATGCTTATATTAAAATTTAAATTGATAGCTAGCTTACTGTGAATAGCCTATTTACCTAGGTTTAGAAGGGGATATAGCTGAATACTTTAAGGGAGAAATAGAAGGGGACTATGCCGAAAACGATACACAGATTAGTCAATCAAGATGTGATTTTTAAAAAACGCTAATTATATTAAATAAATATTTTTTGATAAAAAAAGCATGTCGAGGTGACATGCTTTTGATAAATATCGATGGTAAATAACAATTACTAGACTAATAAGTCCTGAATATTTACTAAATCTTTTTTACCATTAATGATTTCATCAGGTGTTAAACCCGATAATTCATGAGGGAACACTAACCATTCATCTGATGTATGAATAAAGTAGTCTGGTTCAAAATCAACTTTAGAGTTTTGAGGCTTATACCAAGGACAAGCAACACGAACATCTTCAGGCATATTATTACGCATGTTTACTTTTAACTGCTTAATTAATGCGTCGATACTTCTTCCTGAGTCAAAAACATCATCAACAATGAGTAAGCCGTCGCCAGAATTAGCATTCTCAATAATGTAATGTAAGCCGTGAACTTTGATTTCTTTACTTTGCTGGTTAATGCCGTAATAAGACGACGTACGAACAGCAATGTGATCAGTTTCTACTTTTTTAAAGTCGAAATACTCTTGAACTGCAATACCAATTGGTGCACCACCACGCCAGATACCCACAATAAACTGAGGGCGAAAGCCGTCTTCAAATACTTTAGCGGCCACACGAAAAGAATCTTCTAATAATTCTTGCGCGGTAATAAATCGTTTTTCCATTGCCGAGGAAACCTTTTTAAAAAAATGATAAGCGCTCATTATAACCCGACAAAATAAAATAGTGTACTGCTGGCGAATTGATAAGTGCAATAAAATCACAACAATTAACGACTATTTTGTTAAAGATCACTGTAATTAGCTTTATTTATTGGTTTTAGAGCCAAAATGAACTTAATAAGATATTTTAATAACAACAGTGGTAATAGGCGAATTTAAAATCAAGGTTCACAAAATGATCTAATGAGTGAAAACATTTGACCTTGGAGTGTGCTCTAAGCTTTATAGTGTGAGACATTAAAGAAGAAGACGCTTATTAAGCATCAAGCAAGGAGTATCTCATGTACAGAATTGGTGAGTTGGCACAAAAATTATCAGTATCAACAGATACCTTACGGTATTATGAAAAACATAAGTTATTAAGTGCAACAAGCCGCGCTGACAATGGTTATCGTTTTTATAATGAAGAAGCATTAAAAATTATGCAATTTATCATTCGCGCTAAAAGCATAGGTTTTAGTTTAAATGAAATTAACGATTTATTATCTATTAAGATTGATAAAGCCAGCCATAGTTGTGCCGATGTAAAATCATTTACTCAACACAAGCTTGATCAGGTCAATAACAAAATCGCGGAATTAGACCGCTTTAAAGGCTCGTTGGAGTTACTTGTCGATGCATGTTGTGGCGGAGAAGAGCAAGCCACCCACTGTTCAATTTTATCAGCTTTGGAGAATGTTGATGCAATTAATAAATAATTTTTGGGATTTATTTGTACTTTCAGCGCCGTGGTTGATGTTAGGGTTACTGATCGCCGGCATAATTAATGTCTACCTACCAAAAGAGTTTTTAACTAAGCATCTAGGCAGTGATGGTTTATATACCACCATTAAAGCCGCCGTTATTGGCGCACCAATGCCACTTTGCTCATGTGGTGTTATTCCTGCTGCTTTAGGACTTAGACGTTCAGGTGCTTCTAAAAGTGCAACCACGGCATTTTTGGTGTCTACGCCCGAAACCGGGGTCGATTCAATCTCGGTATCGTATGTTTTATTAGGCCCCTTTATGGCTATTATCAGGCCTATTGCCGCGATAACCAGTGCCATTGTTGCTGGTGTATTGGTGGGGCGAGATAAAGAAGATGATACTGCTAATGTCCCAACTAGCGCTGAAAGTAAAAATAAAAGCATAGAAGCATCATGCTGTGACAGCAAGCCAGTAAAGGCTGACCAGCAATCGTCGTGTTGTGCTACTGACTCTGAGGTTAAACAAAACAGCTCTGTTGATAAGCAAAAAGAGCAAACCAGTTGTTGTTCAAAGCCGACAGTAGAAATTACTACCCCTTCCTACGCATCAGTAAAATCAGAGGCTGAAGTGGAAGATAGTTGTTGCGGTACTAAAACAACTAAAGCACTTGAACAGCAAGAGGCGTCATTTTTTGCCAAACTAAAACAAGCAATCGCTTTTAGCTGTACAAAACTGTTAAGTGATACCGCGATATGGTTGTTAATTGGTTTAGGGTTTGCTGCAATTGTACAAACCTATGTGCCATTAAGTTTTTTCAGTCAGTGGGGCAGTGGCATATTAGCCATGGTGGTGGTGATTTTAATTTCTATTCCAATGTATGTTTGTGCTACCGCTTCAACACCTATTGCTGCAGGTTTATTATTGTCAGGGGTTTCACCTGGCGCGGTACTAGTCTTTATGTTGGCAGGGCCTGCGACTAATATTGCTACTTTAGGCGTAGTTGCAAGTGAGCTGGGTAAACGTGCTGTTGTATCATACTTAACAGGGGTTATTGGTGTTGCTATTATCTTCGGTTTTATCACTGACTTTTTAGTGGAGCACTACAATATTGAAGTAGCGCCTATGTTGGGTGAGCATCATGAAGTATTGCCTCATTGGTTATCACAAGCATTTGCATTTATTCTAGTGATCTTATTGATAAGATTGATGCTCTTAAAGTTCAAGACTAAAAGGCAAGCATTAACAAGTTAACTATCAGTAGACAACAAAATGAAAAAGCAGCTATTGGTAGCTGCTTTTAAAGTGGAGTATATATATTTGTACTGATAGATTTATTTAAAAACACAACTTGCTTGAAAATCTTAAATCAAATACTAAATACCGGGCTTTAAGTTCCTTTAATATTTCATTTTAGCAGCTAGTTTTTTGAGATGTCTGTCCTAGTTAATCAGCCTGACACTTTCTTACGCGGCCTTACACTCTGTATACACATTGGTTACACGTACTTACTAAAGGAGCGCCCCTTAACTTGTATAATGAATACAATGTTAACAAACTCAAGTACAAAGGTATTCATTCATGTTGAAAAACATACTAACCCTTACTCTCGCTTTATCAGCTAATGCCATGGCTAATCAAAATAAAGTAATTGAAAGTCCTCATTCTGTCTTTATTGCCGCAGGATTCGGTGCCACAGAGTTTAAGCGTGAAAACTCTGAAAATAATAGTTATGATTTTGATGATAATGCATCAATCCAAATGGGTTATCGCTACCAATTTACAGATATATTTTCTGTTGATACGCGATACATCAACTCCTCTTCTTTTGGCTTTAAAGAAGTTCTTTCTCTTGGCTTATTAGAAGGGTCTATTGATTACTCTACTTTTTCAGTATCAGGTCAAGCAAGGAAGTCGATTACACAAAATTCATATCTTTATGGGAATCTAGGTGTTGCTAGGTATAATTGGGATTATGAGACATCTAAAATAGGTGTGGATGATTCTGGATTTGGTGGGTTAGTTTCTTTAGGTTATAGATATCAGTGGAGTAAAATTGAACTTTCATTAGAGCATCAATGGTTAACAATGGGTGATATGAAAGCAAGTAATTTGACTGCTGAAGTTGGTTATAGATTCTAGCCGTTTTTAAATTTTGACGTCTGTTTATATTTTTATTGAAACCATTGATGAATCTATGACTGCAATGATAGAGGAGTTGCCAAGTGTAATTAATTAAAAGTAGGGTAGATCGCACTATTTACCCTTAGCTAATCAATTAACCTGCCCTATATAGTATTCAATGATTCTCTGATCGTTTTTAGCTTGTTGAAAAATTAATAACTGTTGATTGAATTTATCTCTTAGTGCTTTATCGTTAAACCCTGCATAAGCCTTAACTTCGGGAATTAACACTGAAGAGGTTATTTCTTTGTAAGCGTATTGTGCTCTTTTGTCTTCTATCTGCTTTTTGAGAAAATAGTAAAAAATATAATAATCTAATACCACCACTTCATATCTTTCTTTTAAAAGTAGCTCTGGAAACTTAGCCATATCATGCAGCTCTTGATAATCAGACTTCTGCGATAGTTTAGAAAATTCTTCACCAAAATAACCACTTGCTCCTTGAAATGTGACTATGCTTAAGTTTTTTAAATCGCTGATTGATTGAAAGGAAATATTATTGCTTGTTAAACTGAATACCATAGGTTTGTAGCTGATTACAGGATGCGAAAGGTAAATTTTTTTGTTATCAGGTTGAAAAAATGTAGGAACAAAGACGTCAACTTTATTTTCAGATACCATTAATTTTGCTCGCTCTAAAGGGACATAGATTATATCGATATCATAGCCAATTTGATTCAATACCTGTCTAACGATATCGATATCAATGCCACTGTCGGTTTCTTTTATCATGTGAGGAGGGCCATCATCAGTCGCTAAAATCAGGCGGCTAGCGTTAGATTTTTCGAGGGAAAGTGATACCAGGATTAAAACCAAGCAGAAATGTATATAATAAATCCGTTGCATGAATTACTGATAATTTTATGAGCAAACGCTATTAAGTATAGCTTAAACTAAGCACTTGAAATTTAATGGTGATGGTACTTAAGCTTATTGATTAGTAAATGAGGCTGATTTCTAATAGTCATTTTTACCAGACAATTTATCTAATGTTCAACCAATATTTAGCGGCTTTTAAGCGTAAATAATGAACGTTACAATATGAACACTGAACGACAGCTATGGTGGCAATTCGGGAAAATTGATTAAGATTAATTCACATCTAAATTAGGGCGGCTGTGCGTTAAGAATGATCATAAGCTGACTAATCAAATGATGTAAGAAAATAGCCCGATAGGAAAATCCTCATCATGTATTACGGGGGAGATTACACCCAATTAATTACCTTGCCAGAACGTAATTTGTGGTGATGCAGCAACCATTGATTTTTTAAACCTTCTGGAAACTTTTGAAGTACGAGTATGCAATAGAAAAGATGATATTTGGGAGTACGAAAAGAATTAAGATATTCTGCCAAACGAGAGTCCAATGGAAACAGGTTTTATTTTTCTCCTAACTCAATTAAAACAATTACTTTAGGCCAGAAGATAGCTGAACAAATCGAAAGACCTTATTATCAATAATTGCATCATTAGGCCTTTCTATATTATCTGTAGTTAAAGTCACAGTCATAGATACAGTCAATTTTAAATTGAAAATTATTCTATAGAACGAATTCTTAGAGATGAATGCTGATTAATATTTTTGTCGTTGGGTCTTAAGGGGGAGATGTAAGAATAAGTGTTTTGTTGTTTACAACAAATCTCAGACATAAAAAAACCGCAATTAAGCGGTTTCTTATCATAAACAGTGAACTGTCTATCGCCAAATCTAAAAGTTACTAGGTATAACTAAGAGATTAAAAAGGTCTTCTTTTGGTGGAGCGGGGGACATCTGCCTTTGTGTTGTATGTTATTGTTTTTTAATGTTATATGATTTATTTTTTTTGGGGTGTGGTACTGATGTTGGTACCAAAAACAAAAGTCACATCAAAGATATAAATCCCAGTAATTTAATAATTCACTTCTTAATTCTTACTTGTTTAACGCCAATGAGTCAGAAAAAGATACAGGCTGAATACAAATTCGTGGTCAGTTTTACTTGATCACTACAGATATGAAAGTTGCAAATATAGGCATAAACCCAATCATGCTGATAGCTGAAAAGAGGTTAATAGCTAACAGCTTACGTTTTGATTTAGGTGGTTTTAAAACGCCAAAAAGAACAATGCAAAGCCAATTCCACCTAGTAAAAATGAGAAGCCTAGAGGTATTGCCTTTCTTACAAATTATAAAAATTCCATTCTCTTTTTTCCTGTTTTCTTTATTTTTTATCAAGGTGAGGTAGTGCGATTGTCAATTATAAAGATAGCCAACCCAAACAAAAGAGAACCTAACCCCAAAATGAATACTATTAGATTTTTTATGTCTACCTCGAAAGATACCTTAGTATTATATTTATCGATAGCTTCTCGGTAATTGTTAATCAGTTTTTGTGCTCCATCATGCAGTTCATTTGATATTTCAAATTTCTCGTTAATTACTGGTGAAAAATATTTGGCCAATGCATCAGGGTTAGCTACAGGCAATCTTACAACGTAAGTTCCTGTTTTGTTTTTAGGTCCCTTCTTAGTTTTGTCTTTTCCTCCCTGCAGTGCCTTTTTTAGGTTCGTTAGTGAAACTTGCGCTGCTTTGAACTCCAATTGTTTCACTTTTAACTTTATGATGCTTTGAGCAAACGGATCACTTAACACCAGACTACCTGTTTGAGTTTTAACTGTTACCTCCTTTTTAGTAGGGGTTAACTTATCAGTGGTTTTCGCCAGATAACTACCAGTGTAGATGTACTGACCTGTGATCATCTCTATTGCTACTAGGCGGTCACTATATAAAGTTAAATCATCAATAAACTCTTTCGTGTCACTTGTTTTGAGATCAGCTTTTGTTAGAGCGTTCCTAGCACTCGTTAGCTCTATTTTTAATTTGTTGATCTCGTTTGCAGTGGAAATAAGCTGATTCTGGTGACTGGACCAATCGTTTGTCTTAGTTTTACCAGCATCCGTAAAAGTGTAAACCTGAACATAGGAAAGAATACCTGTTAGAACTGCCGCTGAAACACCACAACATAATTTAGGGTGCGTTCGATAAAATGTAAGCAACTTTTCGAACAATGGTCGAATATAAGTTAAGGGGTCAAATAGATGTAGCATTGCTTAATTCCTTTGTAAGTTAATTGGGTCAATATAAGGGCATTGGTAATTAGGACCTGTATTTTCTCTTTCTGCGTCATCAAAAAACATTCTGGCATGTTGATGTGAGTCTGATGGAATAAATAGATATTTAACATCTTCCGGTGAAAAATGGATTTGACCAATGACCCGCCATTCTCTCTCCCAATCAAAGTCACATCTTTCATTTTGATTGTTCGACACAATCTCTATAAACGGGACAAGTTCCAATAGCGAACTGTTATTACTGGAAGCCATTCTCTCTAATGAGATATGTTGTGAAGAGTTTTTTTCAACATACCAAACTCTGTTTCCGCCTTTTGAAATAATAAATTCCTTTGTAAATGCTAATCCAAACTTACTGCCACGACGTAAGGATAATTTTGATAATGAATCAAAAGGTTTTTCACTTAAACAAACTGTTTTCTCTCGATGTTGAGGAAGCTTATTTAGTTTTCCAAAAGGCCCTGATGGATCTATAGTTCCACTTGATAAAATAGCCATCATTGAGTCATAGGAGTTTGAGAAGTGAACTAGATATTTAGACATGTCTACCATTATATGTTTCCCTTTTTATTTCAATGTTGAAAGGCTTGGTCTGTGGTTGTGCAATTTTGATGCTCAAAGGAGTCTATATTCAGCCGTCTATTCTTTAAATGCCCAATTACTGCTTTAGCATCGCTATCACCGGCAACCGCAGCCAACTTAGTCAATGCCGCAGAAAAATCTTTCATGTTATGATTTTCAATTAAGTTATCTTGGTAAAACTGAAACCATTTCGTCTGCATCCCTTCACCACCTGGATTACTATTGTCTGAGTTATCATAGTCGAAAAGTAGCCATCGAGGCCATTCCAGAACTTCGCCTTTTTCATAAACTCTTGTAACAAACCTTTCTGACTGATGAGTTTCAAAGAGTGAGTACAACCTTCCTCTGTTTGGGGAAGCGTTGAACACATAAGCTTTACTATTTGGAGTAAAATCTTGAGCATACTGAGCAAGCCCCCCTCCTAATGAGTGTCCAACAAAAATGACATAATCATATTCGTTAGGATTGACGGCAGCTTTTACTAGATCTCGAAACTCTAGTGCAGATTTGAATTGTGATTTTGAAAAAGGAGTTTCAAATATCGAAAAATTTCCATACCAGAAATCGTCAGCACTATCAGTTCCTCGATAAGCTATGATGAGTTCTTTTTGTTTCGAATTATCTCTCAACCATGCTTGACCAAAGAATCCATTTGTCATGAAACGAGACATAGTCGATTTCCCAATTTCAATGTTTTGCCAATCTTCACCTAAAGGAAAACACAATGTTTCTGGTTCAAGGTATGTTCTGTCTGCCGCTACTGAGTAAACCCAACTCGCCAATGCGTATTCACGCTCTTCAATTGATAAGGCTTCATTGGCTGATAACTTTAAGTCAACCCAAAAAGGTGCCAAGTCCTCTAAATTAGCTAACCTATCTTGACGTTCCGGTGTTGGTGACGAACCGCAAGCTGATAATAAACATATGCAAATTAGTGTAAATACTGACTTCATCATTTATTCCGCTTCAAAGTTAATTTCAGTTCTAACCATCGTTTCTAACAAATGCGTAGCCATCTGGCCTAAGTAGAATTGACAATACTTTTCATCGGTTATAGACCAATCTAGCCCCTGCAACTTATTTGTTTCTAAGTAAATGTTACCCAAGGTGTCGAATAGGTTTCTATAAATAATTTTATCATCAAGGTTGACGACTTCTATCGCCCCTTTAAAGCTATCTGCTTCTTTGTATAGGTTAAAGCGCAATGACAACTCATGGCCGTAAAGTAAAAAAAGTGATTTCAATCTCTCACTATCAAATCTATCTATCCCAAATACTGGAAACGTACTTTCGTCACTAAGTACATATTCATCCCAAGAAGAAACGAATAACTTAAACTTATCAGTGAGTTCTTTATATTTGTCATTTGCTTTTAATGCTGTTCTTGCGTCTTTTAGCATGCATATTCCTTTATTTAACTGTTTTAAAAACACGATTAAGAACTTCTGAAAGATCTGCTTCATGCGGTCTAATTTTCCTATCTAAACTGGCTTTAGTCTTGATACCAGTGAAGTCTTTTAGATCGTTGTGATGTGCGCCAGCATCCCAGTACATCTTAATACCTGAATCTCTAATAGAGCTAGCTGTCACGCCTTTGTATCCCGCTTTCGATAACATCTCATTCAACTTATCATTCAGTCCAACAGGAACTATTTCTGCTTCCCCAGCCTTTCTTCGACTTAAAGAGTAGGGCTGAAAATTATCATTCAAAACAAAATGTGCTTTCGGATCACGACCTTGGTAACTCTTTTTACCAGATGGGTACAAGTCATTAGCTTTCCACCAATCAATGTATTTCTGCAATAACTTAGCTACATGATCAGATGTACGTATCTCTCTCGCTTCACCATTGTAAGAGGCATGGCTAGGTATCGTCCAAATTGAATAAAACTCTCCGCTTGCATCCATTACATCTTCGAGACGTAATAACGTTTGCTCATAAGGTTTCAGCAGAAAATAACCGCCCGTTACAACAAGCACCATATTTCGATTTGCGAAAGGGGGCTTGCTGTTGCAAGTGATAATACGCTTAAAATCTTTCTCTTCTAAAATTCTTTCAATGGGCATTTTATACGCTCAAAACAAAAATAACAAAACACGTAATATGAGGGTATTGTAATGCAGGATGATTACAATACAAGCACTTGTTGGGTTTAATTTAACCATAAGACTTATAAAGCCTAACTGCATGGGATTAGGTTACCTTGTAACTGTTACATTAAGTACAAAGCATATAATTTGTGAATTTAACAGATGTAACACTTTACGTGTTATTTGGATAACACCATTAGCTTTGCCACCTAATAACTTTAGATTGTCCAACAATTTTCAGAAATAAATCGCAGTACTTTTAGGAAAGCGGACATTCGATTAACCTCTATTAGAGACACTTATCGCCTTAGATTTTATGGCAACTTGGTGCGCAGTATAGTCCTTTTAGTCTGAACAAGACCATAATTAGGATGTTCAGATCATGTACCTATTTCATACGAATATTGTGCGCTCAACATTTCAATGATTTCCGCATTGCTTTCGATGTTGTAGGTACGCTTTAGCTCAATAACGAATACTCAGGGCTTGCCCCTAAACGCTATCTATATTGCTTTCGAAGAGTTTGGGAACGCATGTATCAATGAAATAGGAGATTGGC
>Ga0209292_1002850_pt1 | contig 19495 bp, 26 predicted proteins | sample GOMGulsemesocosm_2_FD_184634 | JGI IMG/M metagenome (GOLD analysis project Ga0209292, IMG submission 184634) | Methane-oxidizing microbial communities from mesocosms in the Gulf of Mexico - GOM9C Gulf of Mexico (SPAdes) (version 2) | ecosystem: Environmental > Aquatic > Marine > Cold seeps... | reverse complement strand
CCCACTGATTTGTCGTTTGTTTGGTACAACACCCAGTATGCCTTGCCCAAATGAGCGTCGCCCCGATGAGATGGTTGATGAGAAAATTGAAGCTCAGGTCAATCACTATATCGCCAATACACGACAGGTGTTGGTATAAGTTGCCAATACTCTTTTAGAAAAACCGTCATTAGCAGACTATCTTCCCTAGGGAACCTGCGAATAAGTTCTCCCGCCTCAGCGTGTGGATAAAATGCATGAGATTTAAGGCGAGGAGCGCAACTTAATAGTTATTCTATTGATCAGGTCCTCAACTTAGAAATAAGGCTTTTAGGCCACGCCCTACGGGTCTTACAGAAAAAATGTCTCCCTATGTTGTCCCTTCTCGAAAGGTGGCTCTTACCTCAAATAAGATGTACATCAAAGTGACGCCTTGTTTGACGTTTTTTCTGATAAGACTGAGAAGAGGTTACTTAATCGCAGGTTCCCTATAGTTCGTTATCTCTAATTATATGAGCGTTTATTAGAGATGTTTTTCAAATTGTTCAGGTAAAATGCGTGATTTAGATTTAAGTCTATTTAAATATTTCGTCTATGATAACTATGCTAAATTATGCGATACATCCAATACACTTGATCCTTAGAGTTATAAATTATTAGTATGACGAGAAAAATATTATCTTCAAAGGTTAAAAGAAAGGTTCAGCCTAGGGCAATCATTGAGCCTGTTGATAAACGGGTTGAGGATGTGCCATTTGATGCAAAACAGTCTTTTTTAAAGGGGGTCGCCATACACCCTTTTGAGTGTATTAACCTTGAATCGGGCTCTAAGCAACTGACCACGCGCGCGATGGATTTAATCACTCCCATAGGAATGGGGCAGCGTGGATTAATTGTTGCGCCACCAGGGTGTGGTAAAACGACTATGTTAAAACATATTTGTCAGTCAGTGGAAGAGGCTTACCCTGAAGTAAAACTGTATGCGTTACTCATCGATGAGCGACCGGAAGAAGTGACGGATTTTAAGCGTAGTGTATCAGCAGACGTTCATGCGTCATCGTCGGATCAAGCTTATGAGCAACACGTTCGTGTGGCTAATGCGCTACTTGATAAAGCTCTCAAACAAGCGGGTGAAGGCCACAATGTCATGATTGTGATTGATTCCCTGACTCGACTTTCACGAGTACATAATGCAGAAGGTCAAAACAGTGGTCGCACCCTATCGGGTGGACTCGATGCCAGAGCATTAGAAATACCACGCAAGCTATTTGGTGCTGCTCGAAAAATTGAAAATGCAGGTTCGCTTACCATACTAGCGACCATACTGGTGGATACCGGTAGTCGCATGGATCAGGTGATCTTTGAAGAATTCAAAGGCACGGGTAATATGGAAGTTGTGTTATCCCGTGAGGTTGCGAATCAAAGGGTTTTTCCTGCATTGGATATTGCTAAAAGTAGTACTCGTCGTGAAGCGCTTTTGCTCGATCCAAAAGACATTAAAAAGATAAAGGCATTGCGAAGGGGCTTATCCGAATTAAAACCTGTGGATGCGGCTCAAAAACTCAATGAGTTACTCAAAGAGTTTCCGACAAATACAGAGCTACTTAACCGGTAGTTTTCAAAGAATTCATAGGGCGTGAAGCCTTGGAGTGAATCAAGGCTCGGTTTGATTTTTACGTCAGTAATAAGTGACCGTCATAACAAAACTTTCTAGGCTTATGAGTGATCGGGTCAATAAACTCAAGTTCCTTTGCCAGTAACTGCAAGGGAGCTGAATAGTCATCTTCTGATAAAGGCTGTAACTCTGGGTAGTATTTGTCATTCAAAATGGGCAAGCCCAATGTTTGCATATGAAGGCGTAATTGATGGGTTTTACCTGTCACTGGATTTAATTCAAATAATGCCCTCTGACCGGTTTGTTGTACACATCGGATCACAGAGTGACTATTGGATTCACCTTCGCTTATGCGCATACAAAAACGCGGATCGCTTTGTACGATACGATTTTTAACGACCCATTCCTTACCGACTAGCTTTTCACCCTCACTTATTTTTGCAATGGCTTGATAAGTCTTGTGAATTTGTCGGCTTTCAAATAATTGATGGTAAAGGTTGCGTGTGTCTGGGTTAACGCAGAGCATGACTAAGCCAGCCGTCACTCTATCTAAGCGGTGAACCGCTTGTAAACTCTCAATGCCAGTGCTACGTCGCAAGCGACTTTGCAGACACTCATTGACATATTTACCGCCTGGTATGACAGCCAAAAAGTGGGGTTTATAAGCCACTAAAATATGCTCGTCCTGAAATAAAATGGCTTCATCAAAAGGAATGCGAGCCTCGTTTTCGACTTCCCTGTAATAGTAAACTCTTTGTTGGGGTTTAAAGGGGGATTGCTCTGTGATGAGTGAACCATCGTGCCAATGGACTTTGCCATCCTTCATGCGTTGTCGCCAAACCTGAGCTTCAATAAAAGGAAATTTAATGATCAAGTATTCAAGCACTGTGACGACGCCAGGATTAGTCTGAGGTAAGCTCAACTTTGAAGGGTGCTGGGAAATTGTCATTGAGTGGTCCAAAATTTACTGACTATAACACGGAGATGGGTTGGCTTATCCGCGGGGGCTTTTATTCGCCTGAATTTGATGCATTAAATTGAATGTTAAAACATATTATTGGTGATGTGACTGTCACTGTTTCTGCTTTATGAATAAACAATCGTACTGCGAGGGCGTTTGCTGCTTGCCTTCATTGTTTGATCCTGAATATTATATAGAAAAGAGGGTGCAACACCTTCATTAATGACTCTCAACCATCAATAGATTGAATTAGGGACACTTATGTCAGCCGTTATCGTAAATTTTGAATTCGAAAAAGAAACTAAAAACAGCATACGTTATAAAGAGGTTCCCGAAGAAGGAAAAGCGCCAATCGTGGGTTCTATTTATGTGCAAAAATGGTTTGCGGGCGAGTCCAAATTAATTGCTATTAGTATTGAAAAAAAAGACTGAGTAGGAATGAATAATTTATTATCGTCAGAGCAGCTTGAAAACGTCGTACAGGCAACCTTGAGTCACTATAACAATAATGCTGAGTCTTTTTGGCAAGGCACTAAGGATCACGACGTTTCTCAAAATTACCGTGCGCTCTTGTCGCAATTCGAACCTGGTGTGTCTTTAGATATATTAGATTTCGGCTGTGGACCCGGTCGAGATCTCGGTTATTTTAAATCATTAGGCCATAGACCTGTGGGCCTTGATGGTAGCCAGGAATTTTGTAAGATGGCGAAAGAGTACAGTGGGTGTGACATACTCTGCCAAGATTTTATGAGACTTGATTTGCCAACCTCTGCTTTTGATGCTGTTTTTGCCAATGCGTCCTTATTTCATGTACCCCGCCAAGCACTTCCCCGCATTTTAAAAGAGTTACATAAGAGTTTAAGGCCGGGCGGTATTTTATTTTCTTCTAACCCACGTGGTAACAGTGAAGGATTTTCAGCGGGCCGTTATGGTAACTTCATTGAATTAGTTGAAGCGAGTGCTTGTTTTCAAACGGCTAATTTCAGGATAGTGTCACATTATTATCGACCAGAGGGTGTGTCAAGAGACCAACAACCCTGGCTTGCGATTATCTGTAAACGCGTATAAACCCATCAATACATTATGTGTTGAATTTAATTGGCGTCAAATAGAAGAAGCGAAGCTTGTTTGAATAAACTGCCTCAGCCTTTTTCTGTCTATTAAGGTGCTAACCAAAACGAATGGCAAAATCAGAAGTACAGCGTTTTTCCTGTACTTCTGATTTTTTCACTTCATATAGGCCGCTTTTTCAACTGCAAACAGCTTAGTAGGGTTAGTAGCGCAAAGAATGCAGGGTCACTCCAACCAAAACCAACAAAAATACCCTCAATGCTTGCGTAGCCAGTGATTAATACGCCGAGTAAGTTAGTGACTATAAGAGCCTTGAGCAGTTGGCGTATGGTTTCTTGGTGATCAATATTTCGCAAGAAGAGGCTTATAGCTGCAACGCCACCTAAAAAAACACTCGTGTGCTGGGACAAAAAATAGGCGTATCTATCATTAATTTCTACGCCGTACATTGGCCATATGGTGTCAGGTAATATGAAAAGTGCAAAAGCAAAAATCGTATAAATTGCACCGTGTAAGGTTAAGAATGCTTTGTTGTTCATGCTTTAAACTCTCTGTTGAACGGGACCATGATTGATAGATGTTAGTGGCTGATTGATATCAAAAATAATAGCTCTCACTTTCGCTACCCCCATTTCTTTTAAGCGGCTTGAATGCATATTAAGATAATTTTGAGCACTAGTTTTATCTTCAAAAAGGTATATTCCGCCACCGAGTTTATTGACTTCACTTTGTGTCCAAATTTTCCAAATTAAGCCAGGTTCTTGCTTAATCGACTCTGCCAAGCCCACTAAAGCATTAGACATTTCTTTACCCATAGGGCCCTGATAATCAAAATCAACTTGTAGTAGTTTCATACTGTGTTCTCCAATAATTTCGCCTTAGGCGGTGTTTTTGTTTGTTGGTGCTATTGTTGTCTATATAAAATGCACAATAAAGTTCATAATATTGCGTATTAATGTCTAAAAAACTGACAGGAATTTGATGTGAGATTAAAAAGCACCTTGGAACAATGGGTGACGCTACAAGAAATTGATAAGTCGGGAAGCATTCAAGCGGCCGCGATTGCGCTCAACAAGAGTCATACCACCTTGATCTATTCGATTAAGAAGTTGGAACAGCAATTGAATGTTAATTTGCTGGAGGTGAAGGGACGTCGCGCGGTATTAACAGAGCATGGTAAATCATTATTACGCCGTGCCAGCAGTATGTTAGAGCAAGCTCGTGATCTTGAAAGCTTAAGCCAACAGGTTTCTGCAGGGGTTGAATCTGAAATCATTATTGCTATGGATCACCTTTGTGACCCAGAGTTGCTCTATTACCCTATGGCGCTATACCTTAAACAAAATAGTGCGACTTCGATTCAGGTGGTTGAAACATCCTTGTCTAAAACCACAGAGATGGTTACCTCAGAAGAAGCTGATATTGCCATAGTCACCTTGCCTGTTACCAACTACCCCGCTGAAGCTTTCTCCCTGACCAGTATGGTGCCTGTTGTTAGCATTGAACATCCGCTCGCAATTAAGTCGCATCTTTGTATGACTGATTTTGCGGGATATTGCCAAGTGGTTGTTCGTGATTTAGGGGTGAGTAAAACGAATTTAAGTTCGCAAAGCGTGGGATGGTTAAAAGCAAACCAAAGGATTACTGTCGATAATTTTGATCATGCCTTTCGTGCCATAGAGCAAGGTATGGGTTTTTGTCGTTTACCTGAACACATTATTAGTCAGCGTGATAGCGCTAAGCTGAAAGTGCTCAGTGTTGAAGAGAGTGACAAGTATCAGGTCCCTCTGCATATCACATTACCTAAAGGTGCTAAAACAGGCCCGGCGGCTAAGTGTTTCTATGATTTATTATTGACTAAAAAAATTACAGCGTGAGGTAAGGTGTCAGCAGTTAACTTATTTCTTTTTAGTCTTATTAGAACGGTGACAAGCAAAGCGTTATTTTGGATGGAATCTTTATTATTAAATAATTTGCTTAATAATAGGAGTAATAAGATAGAGAAGAGGGGAGAGTGTAATATCCCGATATTAATGAATATCGGGAATGTATATTTATTATTAGCTGTTAACTAGCATATTAATAAAATCACGTCGTTCAGTTACATTTGAAAGCTGAGCGCTTTTTACACCTTGTGCATCGGTAAATACGACGCGGTTTTTATTAACCGAAATCGAGTGAACCGGTTGTTTAACTTGGATCTGTGTACCATTAGAAATAATAGTCATAATAAAACTCACTATAAAGGCGCGGCTTAAGCTAGCGCAATATTTGTAATAAGCTTCATTACCGTATAACGATAATATTCTGAATCTCACTATTTTAATAAATAGCAGATTTAATAGGAGGTGTTTACAGTACGTAACATTCTCTGTATTTCGTTGTTCAATAATTTAGCTTTATCTGTTGGATTTTTTAATCTGGCTTACGAATTTTTTAGGTAAGGCTTAAATCGATGATTTTTAATTCGAGGATTTGCTTAAATAAATCTCAAATTAGGGTATCAGTGAATTATATAAGTAGCAAGTCTATTTTTTTGTTGCTACTTAAGTTTACTTGATATAGGGCAAGCTTTTAGATTGAATCAGGTAAATCCTTTCAATGTTCGCGGGCTGTATTCATGTATAAAGTGGTCAATTTTGCTTTGTTTGAAGGTAAGGCCCATAAAATATCGGTCAAAGGTCAAGGTTACCTGTAAGTCGTATTTGCAATTATCCTTCTCCACGCTAGAATAGCGTCTGCATATTTCGGTCAGCAGGCCTATGATGTTTTTTTGCTTTATATGTTCTATCTAAAATAAAGTTTAAATATCAACTAGTTGCTGGATAAAGTATAAGTGTGACTTTACAGTGTGTTCCTGTCGTTTCGGGACAAAGTGTACATCATCAATTTTTGGCAGGGATAGCTTTAACCATGTATATCGTCAGATTGGAATCAAATGAAAAATAATTCTAAAAAAGCAAAAAGTACCGGTATTTTTAAACATAAAGAAGATCGTTGGCCTGTTATGATTATCTTAATGTTGACCCTAGTTGATTTTGCCCTGTATTTTACCTTGGAAAGTAACGCATGGTTATTTGGCTACTATCTGGTAATGATTATCCCAAAGGGCGTTATTTGTGCTTGGAATCATCATCATCAACACCTATTTACCTTTCGTTCGAACGTACTTAATCGCGGCTTAGAGTTCTTTTATGCCCTGCATACCGGGGTTACTACTAATCTATGGCGACTTCATCATGTGTTAGGACATCATGTTAACTTCCTTGATCAAGAAAAAGACGAAAGCCGCTGGCAGAAAAAAGATGGCTCAACAATGGGTGTGATTGGTTATACCTTGGAAGTGGCTGTTACCGCTTACCCAAGAGGCTATACGGTTGGAAAACGCTACCCTAAACAGCTAAAACCATTTTTAACCTACCTTGCTCCTACTTTTTTAATTGTTGGCCTTTTAGTTTGGTTTAACCCTGTAGCAGGCTTTTTTCTGTTTGCCTTGCCTATGATCACCAGTCTGCTATTTACCGCCTATGTAACTTACGATCATCATTCAGGTTTGAGTACCGAGAATGAGTTTGAGGCCTCTTATAATAATCTAAATAAAGTGTTTAACTTTTTAACTGGAAATTTAGGTTATCACACGGCTCATCATCATCGCCAAGGCGTGCATTGGTCAAAATTACCTGCATTGCATGCAAGCATTGCGGATAAAATTCCAGAACATTTATATTTACGATCAATATTTAGCCACAGATAATACTGTTTAAAATAGAGGGTGCGCCAAGTAAAATGGGTGCAACCTCTTTTTTGAAATTGGCATGAGTTATTCAGACCAATACCAGCTAGTCACGTTATAACGATAAGCAAGTTCACCTTCTGCATTCAAGCTGTTTACCCAATGTTCTGAGCCTTCAGAGGATGGGTCAAACAAAACACAGCGGTTATATATAGGCGAAATGCTGATAGGCTCTTCATTCTTACCGATAAAAACAAGTTCACCACCGGCATTATCATGCCATTGTTTATTGAAGTACAAGAGCATACAGATTTCTCTTCCGGGAGAGTCATCAGCATGTAGTTCAACGAAATCGGTAGCGCCTAAGCGAAAATAATTGCTATTAATGCCAGGGTCAGCAACATTCAAATCTGTTATATGCACATCAAAAATACCTGACAGCACAGACATAAACTCGTCCCCCCGTAAAAATGACAGAAAATCGAGTGCGATTCTGGTATCCATGTTTTTTGTATTGTCGAGGTCGGCACTAAGACTGTCACCTTGCCAAGCATCTCGCTGTACAAAGCGCTCATCTTTGCTCGCTTTTTGCCATTGTTCACTATCGACATATAAAGCATCATAAGTATGTTGTTGTGTTTGCCAGCAATGGGGTTGCTGTAACACATTGAGCACATCATCAAGTTTTGTTTGATCAAATAGGTTATCAATCACCACATGGTTTGGACAAGAGTCCAATAATGACTTGCGATAGGAAGATATCGCTGAATCGATGATTTTCTTATCATTTAACCACATTAAATCGTCTCACTTGTCTCGTTGATTATTCATTAAAGGCCCGATAATACAGGCTTGTGTTCCATTTCGCATGATTTTGCATCGTTGCTGCCCCATATTTAATGGGATTATGGATAACGGCTTTACGGGATGGAAGCGAAACCTTAATGCATTCGACAGCATAAAGAGCTCAAATCACTATACTGAAATCAGAGTGTTAATCGTTTTCTATTTCCCTAGTGTCTTGGTAGTTAATCAAAAAATGCTTCTATGTAAATTATCTATGTCAAATTAAGAGGTAAGTAGCAGATAATGTTAAAGCAGTTTCTTATTCTATTACTTGTGTTAAGTGCGTCTGTGAGCGCTCGGTCCGAAGAGATTATTCGTTTGACAACGGGAGAATGGGCGCCATATCTGTCTAAGGATCTGAAACATTATGGTTTTGTCTCTCATATTGTGACAGAAGCATTTGCGCTAGAAGGTGTTAAGGTTGAGTACATTTTTCTCCCTTGGAAACGGTCTTACCATGAGGCTTTATTCGGTAAATATGATGGATCTGTGATTTGGAGTCGAAACCCAGTCCGAGAGAAAAATTTTTATTATAGTGATGTATTAATTGAAGGGCAGTCTGTCTTTTTTCATCTTAAAACGTATGCATTTGATTGGAAAAGCAGTGACGACTTAATCGGTGAGCATGTAGGAGGGACATTAGGGTATAAATATGAGCTGTTAGAAGTCTTAGAGAAGGTAAAAAAAATAAAGCTCTACCGAGTTGCCACAGATAAACAAAGTTTTAATATGTTATTGCATAAGCGAATTCAAATCATTCAACTGGATAGAGACGCGGGATATGATTTACTCCAAGATTATTTTAATGCCGATGACATTCAACGGATAACCCATCATTCTAAACCCATTAGGAATGACAATTATCACCTTATTTTGTCTAAAAATAATGACAAAAATATTCGGTTTTTGTCTTTGTTTAATAAAGGTTTAAAACGTTTGAAAGAGAGCGGCAGGTATAATCAATACATTAATGACTCACACCAAGGGAAATATAAATACGATTAATTTGTTAAAGCCCTTGATGTAAAATATAAATTTGCCACTTTAAAACGAGCCAAGCTAAACTGTATGTACTAATGCTAAGACCGTTATGTTAGTTGCTGTTTTAAAGTGGAATTTAATTAAATTACGTGAGTTTAAGCGTATATTTTTGTCACTAATCTTTTAATTATTGGGTATTAGTATTTGAACTTTTAATGGCGTCAATTTGAATGCTTAGGGTAAAACCTGGTTAGGGCAAGGGGCTACAAATTGTCAGATATTGAGGGTAAATCAGGTTTGAAGGGAGTATTTATAGCGCCTACGACATAGGTGTATGCAAACCTGATCCCAAACTCTATTTATATGCGGCTTATGGCGTCTCAGTGCGTTGTGATAGAAGGGCGTCTTGTGGGAGTCGAAACAGGGTTCAAAGCGGATATGAAAACTCTCTTCTATAACCCGTATGATGAGGACTGTGTTTCCTGGTGTTAAACGCTTTAAGGAGATAAAACAGCTTGTTAGTTTGTTAAAATAAAAAGACCTTAAGGTGCAGACTTTCTTCGTTGCACCCTAATCTGTCATCTGAGTTTTTTAGTTTAGAATAAGCTTATTTAGCTGATCATTGTTCGGCAATTTTTCACCAATTAGCTCGCCCGTTTCGACGTGATAAGCTAAACCTGTCATAACCTTTTTGAATACCCCTTTCATTACAGGGCGCATCAATAAAGCCCCCATCAACCAACCCAACGGACCGCCTTTAACGACAAAATCTGCTTCCATGGAGATTTCGCAACGATTGGCATCAATGGTTTTGACACTCATTTTAGCCTGCATGCTTTTTAAAGGTAAGGTGTGGTCCGATAAGGTCATGGTATAACCTTGACCTTCATTGTAATCGATAATTTCTTCAACCAGGCTCGAGCCATCCTTAAAAGTGCAGCGTCTTTTTGCGCCTAGGCCTTTACTGATATCGCCAATGATAGGAGAGGAGGTGATAGTGGTTGCAAATTTTTCGACACTGGCAAAGTCGTCTAATACTTTCCAAACTTGGGCCGCAGAGAGGTTAACTTTAATTGTGTTTGCTGTGTGATGAGCCATGATAATGTACCTTTTTAATCTGTTTTTAAGTGTTTTTTAATAGTAAGTTAAGCGTTTACTTATGAACTTTCGTGTCACCTGTATCCTGATCATTTTCTATTAAGGGTGATCTGCTTTGATGCCTTTAATAATGACGACAATTGAATTGATGAGATTTTTCTCGAAGTCAGGTTTGAGCATTTGAAACTCATCAAGAGCATAAACCTTATTGAGTGCCTCATTTTGTCTACTGCCAGCCCAGTAGTTTGCAGTCGCTGCATAACTCAGTGTGAGATATAGAAACGCTTGCTCTCCCTGTAGTTCGGGATAAACTCTGCCTATTTCAACGGCCAGTTGATATAAAAGACCTTTAGAGCGACGTTTAAACTCAATCAGTTGCTCATAGGATGAGTTAGCTTCCAATGAAATAAACATCAGTGGAGTAAGATCTAAAAACTCTGGGTGGACTAATAGCGTATCAACCCAGTTTTTAGCAAAATGATTGATATCTTCATTTTGCTTATAGGATTGCAGTTGGGCTAAGCAGTCATCAAACCAATTTTCAAAAAGGTCCCCAAAGACATTCAAAAAAATTTCTTCTTTAGAGCTAAAGTAACGATACATGTTGGATTTGGTAAAACCTGCTTGTGTCGCAATACCGTTGAAGCTTACGCCGTCATAACCCTTTTCTTTAAATAGGGTGAAAGCTGCCTGATAGATGGCTTCTTTTCGTTCATTCTTTTTATCCTCTGTTCGTGCCCGTTGCCAATTCATATTTTTCACTTTTATGATTTAATTTCTATGTAAGTGGTCTGGTGGTCTCTTATTTCAGATATTAAGAGACCGATGGTCTTTTGTCAATACTTGTTTCCTTTTTAATCAAATATGATAAAGAAACAAATTAAAGCGATGTTTATACTCTTTCATGTTTAAGTGATTAAGAGGTACTGCTAAGCACTGTATTTAGTTTTTTTTGAATCGTATTTTGTAAAAGGAAGAGTTCTTATATGGATATTTCATTGTTAGTGGATCATCAGCAAGAGGCGGGTGTTATTGCTAAATGGTATTTGGCTGAGTGGGGGCCTTTAGAGCATAGGGGGAAAGGCGTTTCTTCAAAATTGATTATTGAAGCGATATCTAGGACAAATGATATGGGTGTAACATCGCTTTATTTACGCTGCGAAGTACACAATGTTGCCCTTTATGAAAAATTTGGTTTTGCCTCTTTAATGACTCAGAAATAGAAAGGTGTTACCAAAACTGTGATGGGCTTAAATATGCAGAATGGGTGTGAAGCATGAGTTTATCACTTGGTCAAACCGCTTTAAGTCATATAGCCATTAGCTGTGCTAGTTTGGAAAAATCCATTCATTTCTATACACACGTACTGGGGCTTGCGGTAAATGAATCCCTTGGAAGAAATAATGGCAATATAAAAATCAATGTGGGGGCAGGGACTTATATATATTTTGCCCCTTAGACATGTATTAGACATCAAATCTATGCATTGTAAATGCAGAAAAACCTTATCGGATTTTGAACTAGCAGCCATTTAGAGGATGACTTACTCCCTGTTGTGGGTTATTTAGGCTTAGGTGATACCGCGCTAGCCCCTTTAAAAAAGCATTTAAAGGGGCTAGCGGTTTGATTTAACATTATCTTTAAGTCAGGGCTTCAATATAGTGTATTGGTGATATGGTATTTATACTGTTTCACCATCAGGCAGAGTCAATGGTATCGACAATAAGGTCCCAAATTCTGCCGGAAAATCTGCACTGACTCGAGCGTGAACTGCCCCCTGTTTATCATAGAAACGACCCATAGAAGCAAGTGGTGTAATGGCTTCGTGCCAAACGCCAGGGTGTATGCAAATGCCAAAGCTACCATCACAGTAAAAGGCGACCCAGTCTTCAGGTTTCATGTCGTCACCTGTGTTGGCAAACGCCGCTATAAAGGGTTTATTGTCTAATGGGTAAAAAAGTTGGCCGCCATCGGGGTGATGATTAGCATGCCAAATAAGTAGTTTTGAACGGTCGGGCGTGGGGTTATCAAGCTGCGCATTTTCTGGGTTTGTACACCAGCCTAGAATATATTTATCATTTACCGCTTTATTTTCTCCTAAAAGAAAATCACCTTGCCACCAAAATTCGAAAATGCCTTCTTTATACCCACCTTCATCTCCGGTTCCTGCATCTAGAGTGCGCCAACCTGAATGGGGCCAGGGGACAATAGGGACAGGGTGATTAGCATAATCGGTAACTATAGTGCCGTATTCCGCGAAGTTTTCAGCCGTTGCCTTAATTAGAGGAACGTCAAAATGCGGCAAATCTTTGGGTACAACAGGATTCATGTAATCGAAGCGTTTAGTATTATTGCAAGACATGGCTTTGACTCCTTTAACAAAGGTCTTCGTGTGAGAACTTAATGAGGGATATAGTAAACCTTGATCAATTGATAAATCTAATTAATAATTTTACTGATTATTAGCAATTGAATTATGATTCTATGACCTACTCACAACTTAAAGCGTTTCATGCATTAGCGCAGGAAAGAAATTTTCATCGTGCTGCTGAAAAACTTCACCTGACACAACCTGCCATCTCGATACAGATTCGAAATTTGGAACAGGATTGCTCACGATCATTGTTTCGAAGAAGCGGTCATGCTGTCCATTTAACGGAGGACGGACGTGAATTATTTGAGTTAACTCAGCAGATATTTGAAGCGGAAGGTAAGGCAAAGAGGTTGTTTTCTAGTTCAGATCAGAGCCTTAAAAGAACGATTCATTTAGGCTCAGATGGGCCCCATGTTGCACTCGATCTCATCGCGGCGGTGAGTAAGCGTAACCCTGAAATCAATTTTCGAGTGACTCTCGCAAATGCGGACACGACCAAAGAGAATTTGTTATCACTCAAAATTGATGCGGCAGTCATGGCAAATGTTAAAGCAGACAGTCGGATTATCGCACAGACAATTTCAAAACAAAGCCTGATGGCTCTGATTCCTGAGGGGCATGAATTGAGTGGTCGTGAGAGTGTTACCTTGGAAGAACTTGCCAGACATCCCCTTATATTTCGTGAACATGGATCAAATACGCAAAGAATTGTCGATAGTGCTTTTGCAGCGCGTCGTCTTCATGTGAATACCGTATTGGTTATGGGGAGTCGAGAAGGCATTACAGAGGCGGTTGTACGAGGGATTGGCATAGGCTTTGTTTTCGATCGTGAATTATCCCATGACCCTAGATGCCATGGGGTGAGAGTTGATGGTCTTGAGGGCAGTAATTCAGATATGTTGTTATGCCTCAAGGATCAGCAGCAAAATCCATTAGTGAAAGCGCTGTTCACTGCTGCTAAAAGCTTTTTAACGCCTTAATTTAGATACGGTATGCATGGCTTTAGTTGAAGCTATCTCGCTCACCTTAAATCACGCTGCCCCTATTATTATCTCTGCGGTATTTTGTGGTATGGGCTGTTATTTATTCCTATGTGTAATCGTTTTTGATTCACAATCTGAGTAATCAAATCTCAGCATTTAAAGGTTGTCATAGAGATTAAATGCCTGTGATTGCGTCGTTTAACTTATCACAGAATTATTGGGCATTAGCTCTAATCAGTCATAATAGAGTAGGGTGATAAATAGCTCTTCAAATCAATAATAGATAAACATGGTTTTTTGCTTGCTATCTTCCTTTGCAGTTATGCTTGGCTGGGTGTTATGGTTGCCCTAAAATTTGTGTGATTACATCAGCTTAAGCAATTAGGAAAAAACATGTCCCTGTTATTTAAAGAAATAGATAGCCAAGAGTCTCCCATAGGTGAGATTTCCCTACGTAGAAGGCGTATACCTGCGTTAGGTGATAGAGATATTTATGAGGTTAAACTGGGTGAAGAATTCTTAATGTCGAGTATGTTTGTGGACGCTGAAGTTGCGCTATCGGACCTTGGACTTGCTGCCGTGAAAGGGGATGACTTATCTGTGGTTGTCGGTGGTCTTGGACTGGGTTATACCGCGGTAGCCGCTTTAAAAGACACGCGTATTAAAGAGCAACTCGTCGTGGACTTTCTTGATACCGTGATTGGCTGGCATCAAGATGAGTTAGTGCCATTAGGTAAAGAGCTCAACGCAGATGCGCGCAATCGTTATGTGCATGGCAGCTTTTTTGATTTGGCGGTTGATCCTGATAATGGCTTTGACCCTGAAGCACCGGGGAAAAAGTTTGATGCTATTTTATTAGACATAGATCATTCTCCGACTGAGTATCTGGCGGCGAGTAATGCCTCATTTTATTGTACTGAAAAGTTAGCGCTTATGGCTGAGCAACTAAAGCCTAAAGGTGTGTTCGCCATGTGGTCGCAAAACCTACCAGAACCAGACTTTGAAGACTTGCTTGGGACTGTGTTTGACTCGGTTGAATCCCATGTGGTGACTTTCGAAAACCCTTTTCAGGGAACACCTTCGACCAACTCGGTTTATGTGTGTATTAAAGCCTAAACTCTAAATTTATAGGTGTAATTTATCATATGGAACATGATTTATTTGTTATCGCTAGATCAATACACGTCATCGCTATCGTCTTCTGGATTGGAGGCGTGGCATTTGTGACTAGCATATTAATCCCAAGCTTACGCCGAACACAGTCCCCTGAAAATCGATTAAACCTATTTGAACAACTAGAAGGTCGTTTTAGTTTTCAAGCAAAATTAACGACACTAGTGACCGGTGTGTCTGGTTTTTATATGGTGTCGGTTATGAATCTATGGTCATCAATGCCTGGCTGGATTCATTTAATGATTTTTATCTGGGCTGTCTTTTCTCTCGTACTCTTTGTATTTGAACCATTATTTCTACATAAATGGTTTCATAAACAGGCTCAGAAAAATAGTGAGCGAACCTTTTTCGTCCTACAAGTTATGCATCTTGTACTCCTGGTGTTAAGTATCGCTGCTGTTTTTGGTGGTGTTGCTGGGGTTCATGGTCTTTTTTACTAAAGGCTAAATCATTAGTTTTATTCAATTTGATACATTTCGATATTGATTGCTGTATGTATATACAGTAAATTTAGTCTCTAATACATGAATGGTATCTATGAATGATTGAAATCAAATCGTCACATGACCTAAAACGATTACGTCGTTTAGCGCTCTCATCTCAAGGTTTACTCAAAGCGAATACCTTTGGTTCAGGCGTTAACGGTGCTAGTAATGCCATTAAGCATCTAGGTTATGTACAAATCGATACTATCTCTGTGGTGGAACGCGCCCATCATCATGTATTGCAGTCTCGGGTCTCAAGCTTCAAACCCGAGATGTTGAATCCACTTCTCGTCAATGGCGATGTTTTTGAATATTGGTCCCATGCGGCCGCCTTTTTACCCATGGAAGACTTTCGTTTTTCATTGCCTTATAAAGAGGCGATAAAATCCGGTCAAACTCACTGGTATAAAGAACCGGATAAAAAGCTCATGGCTGAACTCTTAGGGCGTATTCGTGCAGAGGGGCCTTTACGTTCCCGTGATGTGGAAACTAAAACTAAAAAACAAGTGGGTTGGTGGGACTGGAAACCGGCTAAAAAAGCTCTTGAGCAACTGTATATGCAAGGTGACTTGATGGTCAGTCGCCGCGAAGGTTTTCAGAAAACTTATGATCTGACTGAGCGTGTTTTACCGGATCAGACTAATACGAGTTTTCCGAGTGTTGACGAGTTAGCGGAACACTTGTTGATGCAACAGTTACGTTGCCATGCTTTTGTCTCCCTTAAAGGTATCACTTATCTAAGGCGTAATGCGGGTTTAAAAAAGGTCATGAAAGCGCTAGTGGAAAAGCGTGTAGATCAAGGTCTCTTAGAGCAAATTCAGCTACCCGATGGTCATGTGTATGTAATTGAAAAAGGTATGTTTGATCACACCCTGCCTAGGGCAAATAAGCGCCTACAAATATTATCGCCATTTGATAATTGTGTGATTCAACGGGAAAGGTTGACGAGCATTTTTGACTTTCAATATCAAATTGAATGTTATGTACCCGAAGCGAAACGCCAATATGGCTATTTTAGTTTGCCCTTACTTTATCAAGATGAATTTATAGGACGAATGGATTGTAAGGCACATCGTAAAGATAAGCATTTTGAAATCAAATTTCTGCACCTTGAGCCTTCCATGTTCGAAAAGAAGGAGTTTGATCTTGAGGCCTTTCTTGTCGCTTTTACAGCGAGCATTCAAAACTTCATTCACTTTCAAGGCTGTGACCTTGTGTCATTAAGTAAAATGCAACCCGCAAATCTGTCGAAAGAATTTAGAGGTGCTTTAAACGCCTTATCATAAGCTTTCAAGACGATAATTTTTCGTGGTTTAAGGGAATGAATTTATGAAAGTAACTTGTCATTGTGGCAATGTTGAAATCACCGCAAGCTATTTACCTAAAGACGTGGTGCATTGTAATTGCTCTATTTGCAGGCGATATGCCGCAGCTTGGGCGTATTATGAACCGAAAGATTTGCGTATTCATTTTAAAAAAGAAGCGAGTGTTTATTATCTGTGGGGAGATAAGGAAGTGGAGTTTCACCGTTGTAATCAGTGTGGTTGTTTGACTCATTATAAAACCACCCAAAAATGTGATGTGAATAAGATGGCAGTGAATATGCGTTTGGTAGAACCTGATACGCTTGAAGCCTTGCCAGTCAGAAACCTTGATGGTGCTGGATTTTAAGTGAGCGCAATCTCCCCAATACAGTATTAGGAACAAAAATGAGACAGCAGTTAAGGAAAAAAATCATAGAGGTCTGTGATCAAAAAATAGCAGCAAAAGGAGAGGGTGTCGGTCTATCTTTTTATGCTTTTTTTAAGAATAAAAATGATGATCCAGAGATGCTGATGGAAGCGGCTAGCTGGTGGATTCAAACTCACCAATTAGATCACTTTGAAAAAGCGATTAAAATCAAAAATATGGTTGAAGAAGGGCGTTAATATCGATTTTATTTGTGTCTTGGTTTTTTTAAATATTGACTTTGTTAGGTGAACAAAGTGTGAAGTTTTTCAATATTGAGTTCACATTTCATCATTAAATTTGCAATGTGATAAAGTCACCGTTTTGCTGGAGTTATCCATTATTATGAAGAATACAGAGGTTGAAGCAGGACAGGCTGTTTATTCTAAAAAGGTGCTTTCGATCTACGATATTTGGGTTCTCGGTTTCTCAAACCACTTATTATGGCAGTGTCCAACCCGCCATATAAGCCAAGCTTTTATCAATAATGTATCGAGTAATCATCTCGATGTGGGTGTGGGTTCAGGGTATTACCTTAAAAAGCACTTACCCAAAAGTACGAAGCGTATTGCATTATTGGATTTGAATGAAAATAGTTTGCAAAGTGCCGCAAATGGCATTCTCTCTTTCCATCCTGAGATTTATAAAAGAAACGTATTAGAGCCCTTGTTATTAGACAGTAAGGGTTTTGATTCGATCAGTATTAATTACTTATTGCATTGTTTACCTGGAGATATGACAGCGAAAGGCATTCTTTTTTCACATCTTTTTGATGTATTGAATCAAGAGGGTATTTTATTTGGTAGTACTATTTTAGGAAAAGGTCCTCAGCAGAATTACTTTGCCAAAAAATTAATGGCTATTTATAACAATAAAGGCATATTCAGCAACCAAGCTGATGATGCTATTGCGCTTGAAGCCGGATTGAAGCGGTACTTCCAAGACGTTCAAATTCAGGTGATTGGCAGTGTTGCACTATTTTCTTGCCGTAAACGCTAACGAGGGAGCCTGGGACTAAGATGCTGCTTGTATTGGCTGTAAATCTGTCAATCATCGATTCTATTGCTTCCCTATGCGTTTATATTAACCGGATTAGATTTTAATTTAGAATGGATAAAAGGGATGACCAGTCTATGTGTAACCAAGCGAAGCCGGTGGTGCTTTCTTTCTGGAAGAGTATGGGAGGCAATGATTTTTATGCTGCCAGTCAATTTTTAAGTGACGATTATGAGGGTGCCTGGCCACAATCATCAGCATTAATTCGTGGTCGTGATAATTTTTCTGCTTTGAATACGGCGTACCCCAGCAAAGGTAAGTGGCGCTTTACGGTTAACTCAATCATTACTGAAGGAAGCCAAGTGGTGACGGATGTGAGTGTTTCAGGTGATGAGCAAAAGGCACGTGCCATTAGGTTTAATACGATTGAAAATAACCAAATCCATCGACAAGCTGGATATTGGCCTGAGTCATACTCTGCACCGAAATGGCGTACCGAATGGGTAGAAAAAAATCCCCCCTAAGCGTAAAGTTAAACAGGGTTTTATTGCTGAAAAATGCAATAAAATGTTGAAATCAAAAGGAATTGAAATCTACCAAGTTAGACGTGAACAGCCCAGTTTTCAGGATTATATCCATGTCCGTTTAGTTGCTGGAATGTCGCTAAAAGCATTAACAAGTCGCCAAAGGTGTTGATAAAGGAATGAATATGATCAGGGAAGCGAATCCACAGGACATCGAGGCTATTTGCCTGTTATCCAATGAAGTAAATAGTGAACACCATAATGCTATACCAGATACGTTTGAAGCCCTAGGTGCCATTAATCGGGATGCTGATTTTTGGCTCACTTACATGGCAAGAGAAGAATCCAATATTCTACTTATTGAAAGAGATAGTGAGGTCGTTGGCATGGCTGCTGTGTCTATTCCAAAAGGTAGCAAACCGCCTTTTTTGATAAATAAAAAAGTGTGTCACCTTACGACCATTGTGATCGCCTCTTCTGCAAGGCGACTAGGCTTAGGTAAGTGTTTGATTGAAGCGGTAGACGTTTATGCTCATGATAATGGTGCGAGTGAAGTGCTGTTAGAAGTGATGCATTTTAATCAGGCTGCCATCGCATTTTATCGTTCAGTAGGCTACGGAGATTTTTCAACTAAATTGCTTAAGGCTATCGATTAGATAGTCTTGATAGGGTGATGTCTGTAGCAAAACGAAGAAATGCAGTGGCACAAAGTTTGATTGAATATAAAAGGGATCAATTAAAACGACTTTTCATAACTGAAAAGGTAACTAAAAAGAATGGCAGGGTATTTTAGCACTTAATACAAACCTCAATATGCTTAACTTGTATGGATGCAATGTTTAGTCACACCGCAGGCACAGAGTGCTATGTGGCAAAGTAAAAATGGATCGACACTATAAAAGGATTTTTATATGTTTTTAGATGACGTGAAACATGATGATCAGGACT
>Ga0209292_1002849_pt1 | contig 19498 bp, 17 predicted proteins | sample GOMGulsemesocosm_2_FD_184634 | JGI IMG/M metagenome (GOLD analysis project Ga0209292, IMG submission 184634) | Methane-oxidizing microbial communities from mesocosms in the Gulf of Mexico - GOM9C Gulf of Mexico (SPAdes) (version 2) | ecosystem: Environmental > Aquatic > Marine > Cold seeps... | reverse complement strand
ACCTCAGCGGCTTTGATGTCAAAGGCGACCATAACCCCAATGGTGATATTGAAATTAAAATCACCGGATTACGTCCCGGCGAAAAACTTTATGAAGAATTATTGATTGGTGACAATGTTGAAAAAACCGATCACAGCCGGATCATGACGGCTAATGAAATATGTTTAACCTGGGCAGAGTTAGAGCAAGTATTAGCAAGATTAGAGATAGCCTGTCAGGGTTTTGATAATCCAGTGATCCGTGAATTGTTATTAGCTGCGCCAACAGGATTTGCGCCAAAAGATGATATTTGCGATTTAGTTTGGAATGCCTCTCAAGCAGAAACCTAAACAGAAATTTTATTCGGATAACGTTTAAACAACACATTACAGGAAAGTGTCATGACAATTTTAGTAACAGGCGGTGCTGGTTATATCGGTAGCCATACCGTATTGGAATTATTAAACAGCAATCAAGATGTGGTTGTGATTGATAATCTGTGTAATTCAAGTGAAGAGTCATTAAGTCGTGTAAAAACGATCACGGGTAAAGCGGTTAAGTTCTACTGCGGTGATGTGCTGGATAGTGAATTATTAACACGCATCTTCACTGAACATGATATTAACGCCGTGATCCACTTTGCGGGCTTAAAAGCGGTAGGTGAGTCGAATCAGATCCCATTAATCTATTACCGTAATAACATTGCCGCGACGGTGAACATCTTAGAAGTGATGGGCGAGTTTAATGTAAAGAACTTTGTGTTTAGTTCATCGGCAACTGTGTATGGCGATCCGGCCTCTGTGCCAATTGATGAAAGTTTCCCAACATCTGCAACTAACCCTTATGGTCGTTCTAAGTTAATGGTTGAAGAGATCCTTGCCGACTTGTATAAGTCTGACAACAGCTGGAACATTGCGCGTTTACGTTATTTCAATCCAGTCGGTTCACACGACAGTGGTTTGATTGGTGAAGATCCAAATGACATCCCTAACAACCTGATGCCATACATCTCACAAGTGGCTGTGGGTAAACTTAAGCAATTAAGCGTATTTGGTGATGACTATGCAACAGTTGATGGTACTGGCGTTCGTGATTACATCCACGTGGTTGATTTAGCATTAGGCCATTTGAAAGCCTTAGACAAGCTAATGACCAATCCTGGTTTGGTAACGTACAACTTAGGTACAGGTCAAGGTTACAGCGTATTAGAAATGGTGAAAGCGTTTGAGCAAGCATCGGGTAAAACAGTCGCTTATCAAATATCGCCACGTCGTGAGGGTGACATTGCTCAGTGTTATGCTGCCACCGACCTTGCTGAACGCGAGTTAGGCTGGAAAGCGGTACGTAGTATTAGTGATATGACCGCAGATACGTGGCGCTGGCAATCAAATAACCCAGATGGTTATTAAGCTGTAAAGTGTTATTAAAACTCTAAAGCCGTACTTAAATAAGCGCATTGACCTATTACCTTCCTTGGAGCCAAGCTTTAAACTAATAGTCCTATTTATGTCTAAATTGATAGCCCTATTTATCGTTTAAATGACTTTCCAAGGAGGGGAACAATGCGTATTTTACATCACGGCGCGGTTAATGGCGTGACTGGCTCTTGTCATCAGCTGTATATGAATGACTACAACTCAGTATTGATTGATTGTGGTTTATTTCAAGGCACTGAAGCCGCGGCTAACAATAACAATAACAGTAATAATAAAGACCAACACTCTATCGACTTTAATGTCCGCACTATTAAAGCGCTCGTCATCACGCATTGCCATATCGATCATGTCGGTCGCATTCCGTATTTATTAGCCGCAGGCTATACCGGACCGATATACGCGACTGAAGCCACCGCGGCACTCCTTCCCCTCGTTATCGAAGATGCCCTTAAAGTCGGCGTCACCCGCGATAAAAAACTCATTCAAGCTTGCCTCGAGCTATTACAAAACCAACTCATCTCCGTACCCTATCAAAAATGGCAAACGATTGAGGTATTGAAAATCCCCCAAGAAGACATAAGCTCAGATGAAATCTGCTATCAACGCCAGAAAATTCGCTTTTGTCCCGCTGGTCATATCCTCGGTTCCGCGTATGTCGAGGTTGAACTGTCCACCGATAAACCCATTCGTCGTCACCGTATCGTATTTTCTGGCGATTTGGGTGCTTCTTACAGCCCGCTGTTATCATCTCCCCGATCGCCATATCGCGCCGATACCTTAATTATCGAAAGTACCTATGGTGATAAAAGGCATGAACACCGCAATCAACGCAGTCAAAAGTTACAAGCTGTGATCGAGCATGCGGTGAGCGATAATGGTGTGGTACTGATCCCAGCATTCAGTATTGGCCGTACTCAAGAGTTACTTTATGAGATCGAGCAGTTTATTCATGCTGCGCCAGATAACAGTTTATGGAAAAACATCGAAATCATCGTCGATTCACCAATGGCCGCTAATTTCACCAGTAAATACCGAGACTTTAAAGGGCTGTGGGATAAAGAGGCATTAGGAAAACTCAAGAACGGTCGCCATCCGCTCGATTTTGACCAGCTCTACACCATCGACAGTCATCAAGATCACCTAACCGTGGTGAAGTACCTGTCTCGACGTGACAAGCCCGCGATTGTCATTGCTGCCAGTGGCATGTGTAGTGGTGGCCGTATCGTCAATTACCTCACCCAATTCTTACCCGATGCCAAAGCCGATGTTATTTTTGTCGGTTATCAAGCGAAAGGCACCCCAGGTCGTGATATTCAACAGCACGGCCCTGCTGGTGGTTATGTGGAACTGAACGGTAAACGCATCAGTATTAATGCCGGAATCCATACCATCAGTGGTTATTCTGCCCATGCCGATCAACTCGATTTACTTAATTTTGTAAAACACATACGGCATCAACCACAAGAAATTCGTATTGTGCACGGTGATGAAAATGCGAAAGCCGTGTTAGCGGAAAAATTAGGGCAAGTAGTACCTGATACGAAGATATTAAGGCCGGATGAGTAAGTCGAGATGGTTATGCTATTTTAGTAGTAGCTAATCTGTGTTAGTTGCGTAAATAGTACGGGAATGGTATATTTATCGGTTGTTTTGAAAGATAAAATACTATTATTGTCAGTATTTGTAGCAAGATTTATGGGGTGCACTGGGCGTAAATTGATTGAACGTCGAGTTACGATAAAATTGTACTGATGAAAATAAACCAAAAATATTTTAGCGTTGTTGGAAATACGACGCTTTAAATTAAGGGATAAAAGATGGCGAATAAAAAAGTTGCGTTGATCACTGGTGTTACTGGTCAAGATGGTTCTTACCTAGCAGAACTTTTATTAGAGAAGGGCTATGAAGTTCATGGTATTAAACGACGTGCATCATCATTAAATACAGCGCGTGTTGATCATATTTACCAAGATGCACATGAAGAAAACCCAAGCTTTTTCTTACATTATGGTGACCTAACTGACTCATCAAATTTAACGCGTATTATCAACGATGTTCAGCCTGATGAAGTATATAACTTAGGCGCACAGTCTCACGTTGCTGTTTCTTTCGAATGCCCTGAATATACTGCGGATGTAGATGCAATGGGGACATTACGTTTACTGGAAGCAATTCGTTTCTTAGGTTTAGAGAAAAAGACGAAATTCTACCAAGCGTCAACATCAGAGCTTTATGGTGAAGTGCAAGAAATTCCACAACGTGAAACAACGCCATTCCACCCGCGTTCTCCGTACGCAGTAGCGAAAATGTATGCGTATTGGATTGTGGTTAACTACCGTGAATCTTATGGCATGTATGCGTGTAACGGTATTCTGTTTAACCATGAATCACCGCGTCGAGGTGAAACATTTGTAACACGTAAAATTACCCGTGCCATCGCTAACATTTCTCAAGGTTTAGAGCCTTGTCTATACCTTGGTAACATGGACGCACTTCGTGACTGGGGTCATGCCAAAGACTACGTGCGTATGCAGTGGATGATGTTACAACAAGATGTAGCCGATGATTTCGTGATCGCAACAGGTAAACAAATTTCAGTACGTGAATTCGTCCGTATCTCAGCGCAAAATGTGGGTATCGAACTTGAATTTTCAGGTGACGGTCTAGATGAAGTTGCAACAGTGGTGAGCATCTCTGGTGATAACGCCAAAGGTGTATCAGTTGGTGATGTAATTGTTAAGGTTGATCCGCGTTACTTCCGTCCTGCTGAAGTTGAAACACTGCTTGGTGACCCATCAAAAGCCAAAGAAAAACTCGGTTGGGTACCCCAAATTACCGTTGAAGAAATGTGTGCAGAGATGGTTGAAAATGATCTTGCTCAAGCAAAACAACACGCATTACTTAAAGAACACGGTTATTCTGTTTCAGTAACAAAAGAAAGCTAATTATGACTAAACGTATCTATATAGCAGGTCATCGCGGTATGGTTGGTTCGGCAATCGTCCGTCAACTCGAGCAACAAGGTGATGTTGAACTTGTGTTAAGAACGCGCAAAGAACTTGATTTAACCAATCAAGCGGCGGTGAATGCATTTTTTGAAACGGAATCAATAGACCAAGTTTACTTAGCGGCAGCGAAAGTCGGTGGTATCGTGGGTAACAATACGTACCCCGCTGATTTCATTTATGAAAACTTAATGATTCAAAGTAACATCATTAATGCGGCGCATAATGCCAACGTGCAGGATTTATTATTCTTAGGCTCATCTTGTATTTACCCACGACTTGCTGAGCAGCCAATGGCGGAATCAGCATTGTTAACCGGTACGCTTGAACCAACCAATGAACCTTACGCGGTAGCAAAAATTGCAGGTATCAAACTGTGTGAATCTTACAACCGTCAACACGGTCGTAACTATCGCAGTGTGATGCCGACCAATTTATATGGACCACATGATAACTTCCATCCGGAAAACTCGCATGTTATACCAGCCTTGTTACGTCGCTTTCACGAAGCCGCATTAAACAATGACAGTGAAGTGATTGCATGGGGCAGTGGTCAGCCGATGCGTGAATTCTTGTATGTTGATGACATGGCCTCAGCGTCTATCTATGTGATGAACCTTGCTCAAAATACTTACGCAGAAAACACTGAATCGATGTTAAGTCACATTAACGTTGGTACCGGTGTGGATTGCACTATTCGTGAGCTGGTTGAAACGGTTGCTAAAGTGACTGGTTTTAAAGGCGATATCGTATTTGATAGCACAAAGCCGGATGGTGCACCGCGTAAGCTAATGAACGTAGAACGTTTAGCTAATTTAGGTTGGCGCTATCAGGTGGATTTAGAATCTGGTTTGCAAAGTGCTTATCAATGGTTCCTTGATAATCAAGACTCATTTAGAGCATAGAAAGAAGAAAAGTATGTTTTTAGATAACAATACATTTGAAACTGTTATCGATTCAACACCACTTATCTCGATTGACCTTGTGGTAAAAAATCCACAAGGTCAAGCGTTATTGGGGTTTCGAACCAACAGACCGGCACAGGGTTATTGGTTTGTCCCAGGTGGTCGCATTCAAAAAAATGAATCGATGAGACACGCTTTTACCCGACTTTGTCAACATGAGCTCGGGCTCACTTGTGCAATTGAGCAAGCGACATTTCTTGGCCCCTTTGAACACTTCTATGATGACAGTGTGTTCGGCGAGCATGTCTCAACGCATTATGTGGTACTTGGTTACGAGATAACGGTTGATGAATCTCAGCTTTCGCTACCGACAGAGCAACACAGTCAATATCAATGGTTGGATGTGAATACGTTACTAACAAAGGATAACGTCCATCAACACAGTAAGTGGTATTTTGCTTAACGCGAATAGCGTCAAACTCACAATTATATTCAAATTTTAAGGTACATTATGATTTTACCGGTAATCATGTCAGGCGGTAGCGGTTCACGCTTATGGCCTTTATCTCGCGCATTGCACCCAAAACAATTCCTAGCGCTATTAAACGAAAATACCTTATTACAAGAAACGATAAATCGCCTTGATAATACCAAATGCTTAAACCCGCTGATTATCTGTAATAACGAACACCGTTTTATTGTTGCAGAGCAGTTACGTGCCAATGATACTGCTGCTGGTGACATCATTCTTGAGCCAATGGGTAAAAACACAGCACCTGCCATTACATTGGCCGCATTGGCTGCTGTAGCTAAAGGGGATGACCCTTTATTATTGGTACTTGCCGCTGACCATGTAATTAAAGATGTTGCTGCATTCCAACAAGCGGTGCTCGATGCCAGAGTATTTGCAGCGCAGGATAAACTCGTTACTTTTGGTATCGTGCCAACGCATGCAGAAACGGGCTATGGTTACATTAAGCAAGGTGCGAAACAAACGCACAATGAAGCACAAGGTTTTGATGTTGACAGTTTTGTTGAAAAACCCGACCTAGCAACAGCGCAAGCCTACCTAGACTCAGGTGAATACTTGTGGAACAGTGGCATGTTTATGTTTAAAGCATCGCGTTATCTTGAAGAGTTAGCTAAATTCTCGCCTGATATGTTAGCGATATGCACACAAGCGTATGAGAATAAAACGCAAGATTTAGACTTTACCCGTATTAGCGCAGATATCTTTGCGCAGTGCCCTGAAGATTCTATCGATTATGCCGTTATGGAGCCGCTTTGTAAGGCGGAAGGCTCTGGCGCAATCGTCGTGCCTATGAATGCCGGCTGGAGTGATGTTGGCTCATTTTCATCATTATGGGAAGTGAGTGAAAAAGATGAGAATGGTAACGTCAAACACGGTGATATTATTTCTCATAACACCACTAACTCATACATCAATGCGGGTCACAAACTTGTGACAACCGTTGGTGTTGATAACTTAGTGATTGTTGAAACCAAAGATGCGTTATTAGTGGCGAACAAAGACCAAGTACAAGACGTTAAATCAATCGTTGAGAAGTTAAAAGCACAAGACCGTTACGAATACAAACATCAACGTGAAGTTTTCCGTCCTTGGGGTAAGTATGACTCACTTGATTTTGGTGAGCGTGACCAAGTAAAACGTATCACCGTAAAACCGGGCGCAAAACTATCAATTCAAATGCACCACCATCGCGCAGAGCACTGGATTGTGGTATCAGGTACGGCAAGAGTAACTAATGGAGATAAAACCTTCTTAGTGACTGAGAATGAATCGACATATATACCACTTGGTACTATTCACGCGTTAGAGAACCCAGGTAAGATTTCGCTGGAAATGATTGAAGTACAAACAGGCTCATACCTCGGTGAAGATGACATTGTCCGTTTTGATGATAAATATGGTCGAGTTTAAGCGTTAAGGTAAATCGCTAAACGTTAAGGTAAAAAGTATGACAACTAAATTAACAGCATTTAAAGCCTATGACATTCGTGGTCAGTTGGGTACAGAATTAAACAATGACATCGCATACCGTATTGGTCGTGCATTTGGTCAGCACTTGTTTTCAAAACCAGCATCGTCGAATCAAACCGCGCCTAAAACAGTCGTGGTTGGTGGTGATGTACGTCTGACATCAGCAGAATTAAAACTTGCATTAGCGAACGGCCTAATGGACGCAGGTGTGGATGTTATCGATATCGGCATGACAGGGACAGAAGAGATTTACTTTGCGACAAAGTACCTTGGCATTGATGGTGGTGTTGAAGTAACCGCAAGCCATAATCCAATGGATTATAACGGCATGAAGTTGGTGCGTGAAGATTCCAAACCAATCAGTGGTGATACCGGATTACGTGAAATCCAAGCGCTTGCAGAAGAAAATAACTTTTCAGACGTGATTGTTAGCCAGCGTGGCACGTTAACACAAGAGTCAACACTGTCTGCTTATGTAGACCACTTAATGACGTACATTACGCCAGCTAACATTAAACCAATTAAACTGGTGGTTAACTCAGGTAACGGTGCTGCAGGGCATGTTGTTGATGAATTAGAATTACGCTTTAAAGCGTTAAATATCCCCGTTGAGTTTATTAAAGTCCATCATGAAGCAGATGGTAACTTCCCGAACGGTATCCCCAATCCATTGTTACATGATTGCCGTGCAGATACCGCAAATGCAGTTATTGCGCATAAAGCGGATATGGGTATTGCTTGGGATGGTGACTTTGACCGTTGTTTCTTGTTTGATGAAAATGGCGAATTTATCGAAGGTTACTACATCGTTGGTTTGTTAGCTGAAGCATTTTTACAAAAAGATGCTTCATTAGGAAAAAGCGGCACTAAAATCATTCATGATCCGCGTTTAAGCTGGAATACTATTGATATCGTCGAAGCAAACGGTGGTGAGCCTATCATGTCTAAAACAGGCCACGCTTTCATTAAAGAGCGTATGCGCAAAGAAGATGCGGTATACGGTGGTGAAATGAGTGCGCATCATTACTTCCGTGACTTTGCTTATTGTGATTCAGGCATGATCCCTTGGTTGCTTGTGGCTGAGCTATTATCCGTTAAAAACATGAAACTGTCAGATACAGTAAAAGCACGTATTGAAGCCTATCCTTCGTCGGGTGAAATTAATTCTAAGCTTGCGAACCCTGTTGAAGCGATTGCCAGAGTGCGTGCCGAATATGAATCTGATGCCTTGGTGGTGGATGAAACGGACGGCATCAGTTTAGAGTTTACTGATTGGCGGTTTAACTTACGCTCGTCAAATACCGAGCCAGTGGTGAGATTGAATGTTGAGTCTCGTCGTAATATCCCATTGATGGAAGAAAAAACGGCTGAGTTATTAAGGCTATTACGTCAGTAATATTTTAGGTGTTTTCATCGACATAGACCAAATGCACCTACTTAATAGGTGCATTTTTATAAGGCTTATAAAATAATCTAGGAGTATAAATTAGCTAACTAGATTCTAATTGATCTTTGTTTTCTCATTTACTATCAGTGCATTGAGTTTTTGCATGTTGTTTAGTCAGGCATTTATATATCATTGATGTTAAGGATTAGAATCTATATAATCCGCAGTTTATTATTCAACGATTGTTAAGTCGTTATGGATAGCCTTTTAGTGGTCAGTGACCATTACACTGTAATCCTAGAGCGGTAGCGTGCCTGAAATGTCAGTTAAAGGTAAGTTTTAAATATGACGGTAATTAAGATTTTTACTAATATAAAGCGTCATCAAGGGGCTGTTAAGTATTTAAAGAATACGTCTTGGCTCTTCGGCGAAAAGGTATTACGGCTTTCGGTTGGGCTTTTTGTTGGTGTTTGGGTGGCTCGATATTTAGGACCTGAACGCTTTGGTTTATTTAGTTATGCTCAAAGTTTGGTTGCTGTATTTGCGACAGTAGCCACATTAGGCCTTGATAGTATAGTCATTAGAGAGCTTGTCAGGGACGAGAAAAAGAAAGATAAGTTACTTGGAACGGCTTTTTTACTTAAGCTCATTGGCGCTATATTGGTTTTGTTATTACTTGCAATTGTTATGTATGCTCAATCAAGTGATTTTGAAACAATAATTATAGTTTACCTAATTGCTTTAACGACCGTTTTTCAAAGTTTTAATGTTATTGATCTTTACTTCCAAAGTAAGGTTCTAAGTAAATTTGTGGTGTTTAGCAATTTATTAAATTTGTTGTTATCTTCCATCATTAAAATGGTATTGATTTATAATGAAGCACCATTAATTACATTTGCCTTTGTTGTTTTATTTGACAGTTTTACATTAATGTCTGGTTTTATATTTTTCTATTTCCAAAATAAAATGTCTGTATTCACTTGGCACTTTGATAAAAACTTAGCTAAATCATTGTTAAAAGATAGCTGGCCATTGATTTTAAGTGGCTTGGTAATTTCTGTTTACATGAAGATTGATCAGATAATGATCAAAAATATGCTGGGTGACGCGGCTGTCGGGCAATATGTTGCTGCAGTCAGATTGAGTGAAGCTTGGTATTTCATCCCTGCGGTTATTATTTCATCTTTATTCCCTGCTATTATTAATATTCATAGCAAAAGCAAAAAATTGTATTATAGCAGATTGCAAAATCTTTATGATTTAATGGTGTGGATGGCGGTAGCAATTGCATTACCAATTACTTTTATGAGCGATTACTTAATTGATTTTTTATATGGGGATGCATACAAGCAAGCTGGAGGTGTTTTAGTTATTCACATCTGGGCTGGTGTTTTTGTTTTTATAGGGTTTGTTTTTAGTAAGCACTTAGCGGTGAAAAATTTGACTAAAAAGGCATTTTATCGAACATTACTCGGCGCAGTTATTAACATTTTATTGAATTATATTCTTATTTCTCGTTACGGAATTAATGGTGCCGCAATTGCAACATTACTAGGGCAATTGGTAGCTAATTATTTATATGATCTTTTTGATAAAGACTTACATATACAGTTCAAAATGAAAACTAAAAGCTTTCTTCCAATACATTTATTAACAAGGTCTAGATGACATGAAAGTATTATTATTAGCAGGTGGATTTGGTACACGATTAAGTGAAGAAACTGATTTGAAACCAAAACCAATGGTTGAAATTGGGGAGAAACCGATAATATGGCATATTATGAAATTATATTCTCAGTATGGGTTCAATGATTTTGTTATTTTACTTGGCTATAAAGGTTATGTAATAAAAGAGTATTTTGCTAATTATTTCTTACATCAAAGTGATGTAACTATTGATCTTAAAGAAAATAAAATGGAAGTATTGAATAATTCTAGTGAACCATGGAAAGTAACTTTACTTGATACCGGATTAAGTTCGATGACCGGAGGGCGTATAAAACGAGCTGAGAATATCATTGGAGATGAACCATTTATGTTAACTTATGGTGATGGCGTAGCTGACATAGACATAAATGAATTAGTTAAATTTCATAAGTCTCACGGTAAAGCTCTAACTATGACGTCTGCTCAACCAGAAGGTCGGTTCGGTGCCTTGAATATTGATAGTAACAATAAAGTCACAAATTTTTTAGAAAAACCAAAAGGTGATGGTGGTTGGGTAAACGCAGGCTATTTTGTATGTGAGGCAAAAGTACTTGATTACATTACCGAGGGTGATCAAAGTGTCTTCGAACAACAACCCTTACAAGGTTTAGCTGTTGACGGTGAATTATATACATATAAGCACGATGGGTTTTGGAAACCTATGGATAGCTTGAAAGATAAAAATGATCTAAATGAGCTATGGAACGAAGATAGAGCAAAATGGAAGGTTTGGTAAATGTTCAATAATATATATAAAGATAAAAAAGTTATTGTAACTGGGCATACCGGTTTTAAAGGTTCTTGGTTAACAGCGTGGCTTTTAAAGCTTGGTGCAAAGGTAGTTGGCATATCAAAAGATATACCAACAGAACCTTCTATGTTTAACAATACTCTGTTAAAGAAAAAAATAACTCATTATCAAGATGATATAAGGGATGTTTCGCGTCTCGTTGAGATTTTATCTGTAGAAAAGGCTGATTTTTTATTTCATCTTGCAGCTCAACCTATTGTTTCAACTTCATATAACGACCCGTTGGAAACTATTTCATCTAATGTTATGGGGACCGCGAATATACTTGATGCATTGAAAAATGTTAATAATGTTTGTACGGCAATTATTATTACAAGTGATAAAGCGTATGATAATGTGGAACAGATATGGGGATACAAAGAAGACGATAAAATGGGTGGGAAAGATATATATAGTGGTTCAAAGGGAGCAGCAGAACTTATTATTAAATCTTATTATCATTCGTTTTTTAAGAACTCAAATTCAAAAGTTAAACTGGCTATAGGGCGAGCTGGTAATGTCATTGGTGGGGGGGATTGGGCAAAAGATCGTATCGTTGTCGATTGTATGGAAGCGTGGAGTAAAAAAGAACGTGTAGAAATACGTAGCCCTGACGCAACAAGACCATGGCAGCACGTTTTAGAGCCTTTAAGCGGATACCTTAATTTAGGGTTAGCTTTATATCAAGATGATTTACTGAATGGTGAAGCATTTAATTTTGGGCCTAAGGCAGAACAAAACCATACTGTAAAAAAGTTACTCGAAGATTTAAGTTATTATTGGCATTTTAGTAATGCTGATGATGCATTTACGGTTACTGATAACATACCATTCCATGAAGCCGGATTATTAAAGCTTAATTGTGATAAAGCACTTTTTGTTATGCAATGGCAGGCAAATCTAGAATATAAAGATACGATTAGGTTCACAAGTGAATGGTACTATAAATTTTATCATAATGGCCAGAATATGTTAGATATAACAAATGCACAAATTAGAGAATATGAGTGTATAGCAAAAGAAAGGGGGCTAAGTTGGACGGAATAGTTCTGACACCTTTAAAGAAAATACATAACCCGAAAGGCGATATATTTCATGCTCTAAAAAGAAGCGATATAGGGTTTGATGGGTTCGGCGAAGCCTATTTTTCGACTGTAAATCAAGGTGATATAAAAGGATGGAAGAGACATTCGAAAATGACTTTGAATTTGATAGTTCCGGTTGGAGAAATCGAGTTTGTTATTTACCATGAAAAAACAAAAATGTTTTTTAATGTAAGGCTATCGCAAGATAATTATCAACGGTTAACCGTAAAGGCAGGACTTTGGGTGGCATTTAGAGGCGTTGGAATTGATAATATGTTGCTAAATCTGGCTTCTATTGAACATGATCCTAACGAAGCTATTACTAATGAAATCGGTAATATAAAATATGAATGGTAGCGTACTGGTAACCGGTGGACTTGGTAATTTGGGTAGTTGGATTAGTTTACACCTTGCCAAGCAAGGCTTTGATGTTTATATCTTAACAAGGAAAGAAAAATATAAGCTGAAAGATACAAGGTATCAAGTCGTTGAATGCGATATCACAAACCTTGAAACGCTCAAAGAAAAATTAAATTTCGATATTGATTATTGTATCCATACTGCAAGTCTGAATGAATTCTTTTTGCCTGACTATCCTAAGATGGCTTTAGAAGTAAATACTTTAGGTACTAGAAACTTGCTGGAAGTGTTAAGTGAAAAGAATCTAAAGAACTTTGTGTATTTTAGTACCTTCCATGTTTATGGCGCAAGTAGTGGTCTTATAACAGAAGATACAGTATTAAATCCTAAAAATGACTACGCAATCACTCATCTTTTTGCTGAATATTATGTCAAACAGTTTGCCCTTACTCACTCTCTGAACTACACAATACTCAGATTAACGAATAGTTATGGTGTACCAACACATATAGACAGCGATAAATGGTATTTAGTTTTAAATGACTTAACGAAATCAGCTTTTGAAAATAACAAGATAGTATTAAAAAGTAACGGTAAGGCAAAAAGAGATTTCATATATATGGGGGATGTAGTAAATATTGTTGGAAGGTTGTTGAAAATTGACGCAACTAATTCGATATATAATTTGTCATCAAATAAAAGCTACGATATAGCTCACTTAGCAAATATAGTTAGAACCGTATATGAAAAAAAATATAATAAAAGTATAGAAATAGAAATTAATGAAAATGATAAAAATGAATATGAAGATATTGAAGTGAAAAATGATAAATTACAGTTGTTAGTTAAATATGAGCTAACTAATATGATGTACAGTGAGGTCGAGAATATGTTTACATTACTCGAAACAAAATAATGAACAGTTCAATTTTATTAAAAACAGCTGTATTGCTGATAACCTTTAAACGCTTGGATACAACAAAGCAAGTTTTTGAGGCTATAAGAAAAGCAAAGCCCCCGCGTTTATATATATCATCAAATATCGGAAGGGATAATGAAGAAAATGAAAGTGTTTATAACGTCAGATCTTTTTTGGAAAACAATATAGATTGGGAGTGTGAGGTTATAAAATTATATCGAACAGAACATTTGAGTGCCAAATCTTCTATTAGTGGAGCCATAGATTGGTTTTTTGAAAATGAAGAAATGGGAATTATACTTGAAGATGACTGTTTGCCTAGCCAAAGTTTTTTTATATTTTGCCAAGAGTTGCTTGAAAAATATAAAAATGAACAGGATGTTTTACATATTGGAGGAACAAATCCAATAGATAAAGAGCTTGAAAGCAATAGTTACTATTTCTCTAAGTATAATAGAATATGGGGTTGGGCAAGTTGGAGGAGAGCTTGGACATATTTTGATCCTAATATAAATATTTGGCCAAAAATTAAGGCTGAAAGGTTACTATATGATTTATTTGATAGAAAAGAAGCTAAATATTTTGAAAAGATATTTGATTCTGTATATAAAAATGAAATTGACACGTGGGATTACCAGTGGTTTCTGATGAGATTATTAAATGGTAAAGCGGTTATACCGAATGTTAACTTAGTTTCAAACCTTGGTTTTAGTGAAAATTCAACGAATACAAAAGATATTGAGCATCCGTTATCAAACCTCCCTCGTGGTGAAATTATGTTCCCATTAGATCACCCAAAATCTCAAGCTGAAAATGTTGGGAAAGATAAACAATGGAGTCGTATGGTAACTATAAAGCCATCAATAATACAAAGAATTATGGGGAAAATAAAAAGATGAAGTTAGGAGTATTAACATTTCACGATGGAATCAATCACGGTGCCTTTTTTCAAGCTTATTCAACATATTCACTTTTAAAATCGTTAGGTTATGATGTAGAAATTATTAATTATAAAAACAAACGTCATTGGTTTAACGATTATAAAGCTTTTTTATGGACTAAAAGACCTTCTGTTTTATATAAAAACATTAAAAAAATATTGTCATTTAAGTTATCTCATAAAAAATTTGATCTTTCTTCTAGCCGAATATGTTTTAAAAAAGAAAAATTAAATACTCTTAAATATGACGCAATCATTATTGGAGCAGATATTGTTTGGAATTATGAGTGGGAATTTTTAGGGCGCGATAGCATATACTTTGGAGAAGGGTTGCAGTCAAATAAAATAATTTCATATGCTCCGAGTTGTGGTTCTATAAATTTAGATAAACCGATACCAGCGTTTGTGAAAGAAGGTTTGAAAAGATTTTCTCATATTAGTGTAAGAGATGAGAATACAGCAAATTTGGTAAGTAAGGCAATAGGCGTAAATCCACAAATTGTTTTAGACCCTACATTTATATACGATATTAGAGGTGAAGAAGCTCCCATTAAAGAGTGTGAACCTTACCTCTTAGTTTATGCTTACGTTTTAACAGAAAAACAAATATCGTCAACAATAAAATATGCAAATGAAAATAGTTTAAAGCTTATTTCAATAGGATACTCTAATTCATGGTGCGATAAAAATATATTTAATGTTGGTCCTTTTGAATGGCTTTCTTACTTTAAAAATGCAGAATATATACTGACAGGTACATTTCATGGAACCATTTTTTCTATTAAATATGAGAAAAAATTTATTACTTGTAATAACCCTAACATTGAAAGTAAGACGAAAACTATTTTAGAAAATATTGATCTTAGCCATCGAGTCATAGATGATGAATCTGTAGAACAATTGTTTAATGAAGAAATAAACTATGTTGAAGTTAATGAAAAACTCAGATTGTTGATTGACGATTCACAAGGATATTTGCTCGGAGCATTAAATGATGAAAAACATATTGAAACAAATTCTTCCATATCGGTTGATTCTTGCTTATAGAAAGGTATCTAAATATAAATTCATTCTATTGGATTTTATTTATGATTTTAATCGATTTAACACCCACTCATCGAGCTGTAGTAAGTGGAAAGCAGGGCAACTAGAAGGAAAAATTATTGCCCATTATCATGTTATAGAAAAAGGATTAAGTTACGATAATATTCGTTTTGGTTTTGGTTTTGGTATCGTAACTAATTTAATTGATTTATTGGAGCAATATACTGACCATTTCAATGGTAAGGGTAATTTACAATACTATACCGCAATTTCGGTTGTAAAAAAATATATTAAATTACATGCTGAAGAGGGGTTTGATATATCAAGAGTGGAAAGAAAGTTTGTAGACAGTGGACTGTCAGATATTACTGGTGTAAGTGATCTTGGTGGGACCCTTTATTTAGATAAAAAAGAACTATTCGAAAAGCGAAACATAGATTTTAAAAATTTTGCTTTTTCAAGATTTAGCATAAGAGATTTCACGCCAAAGAATGTTGAATTGACCGTTATTAAAGATGCAATTAAGATTGCACAAAAATCACCGTCAGTTTGTAATCGTCAAACCAGTCGAGTATATATTGTTTCAGATAAAAATAAGATACAACAACATTTATCATTTCAAAGTGGCAATAGAGGTTTTGGACATAAAATAAATAAACTATTGATTGTTACATCCGATGTGAATTATTTTGAAGGCGGTATTGAGCGGAATCAATCGTTTGTAGATGGAGGGATATTTAGCATGTCTTTATTGAATGGACTCCATTACTTAGGATTAGGTTCTATAACGTTGAATTGGTGTGTTAATAGAAAGCGTGATGTTGAATACAGGAAGATGAGCGGTATTAAGAATAACGAGAACATAATATTGATGATTGGCGTTGGGCATATACCAGATAAAATTAAAGTCCCAAAATCTGAACGAAAGGCACTTGATGAAATAATTACTCTTTTGTAATTAATCATACAATATTTGTTTTAATATTTTGATACCAATTTAGATAATTAACTAATGAAGTTTTTAAATGAAAATTCTACTTGTAAATACTTATGATATCGATGGTGGTGCTGCACGAGCTGCGTATCGGCTACACGAAGCCCTGTTAGCGAGTGGTATTGATAGCCAAATGCTTGTACAGCAGAAAAGTAGTGATGACTTTTTAGTCTTAGCTCCGTTATCTAGATTAACAAAAGTAATTAATAAAATAAAACCTGCCTTAGATAGTATTTTTATTAGGCGTTATAAAAATAGAACAAAAACATTGTTCAGTCCATCATGGGTATTCTCTGGAAATGTGGTCCAAAAAATTAACGACTTAGATCCTGATATTGTCCATCTTCACTGGGTAAATGGTGGGATGTTGAGAATTGAAGATTTGTTAAAAATAAAAGCCCCTATTGTATGGACTTTACATGATATGTGGGCTTTTACTGGTGGATGCCATTACGATGAATTGTGTGGTGCTTTTAAAAAAAGATGTGGAAGTTGCAAGGTATTAAATAATACAAATAAAAATGATTTAAGTCGAAAAGTATATAATAGAAAGAAGAATACGTATGCAAGAATTAAAGATTTGACTATTGTTGGTGTCAGTCAGTGGCTTGCAAATAGTGCAAGGGAGAGCTCTTTATTCAAAAATAACAGAGTGATAAATTTACCAAACCCTCTCGATACATCAAGATTTAAACCCGCGGATATAGCGTTGTCGAGAGATTTATGGAAGTTGCCTCAAGGTAAAAAATTAATATTGTTTGGTGCTATGGGGTCAACTAGTGATCCTCGGAAAGGTTTTCATGAACTAAGTAGTGCATTAAATGGCATTGTTCGGGACGACATTGAATTTGTTGTATTTGGTTCAAGTAGACCTTTAAATCCACCTGAACTTGGTTGCAAAGTGCATTATATTGGAACACTTTCAGATGATGTTAGTCTAGTTACGTTATACAGTGCGGTAGATGTTATGATTGTTCCTTCTCTGCAAGAAGCTTTTGGACAGACCGCTAGTGAAGCAATGGCTTGTGGTACACCTGTTGTAGCTTTTGGGCATACAGGGCTGCTTGATATTGTCGATCACAAAAAAAATGGTTATTTAGCAAAACCTTTGGATACGGCTGATATGGCGAATGGCATTGAATGGGTGCTTGATAATAGTAAATATGATGAACTTTGTGTTAATGCAAGAGATAAAGTTATCCGTGAATTTGATAGCAATATAGTTGCTGTAAAGTATATTCAATTATACAAAGAGATTTTAAATGACTAACACAACCTGTTTAGATGAGCGCTACTCTACAACTCAGAGAATTATTAATATAAAGCCCACTCCATATGCACAAGCAGATCAATTATTTGAATCAGCTTTTTTTTTACAACAAAATGAAGAAAGAATAGCTGAAGGTGGATTGAGAACCTCTGGATATTATAAACAAAGCTCATCAGGTAAACCTCTTTTAACCATTATTACAGCGGTATTTAATGGTGATAAGTATCTTGAAGAAACTATTTTAAGTGTGATCAATCAAACTTATGATAATGTCGAATTCATCATTATAGATGGTGCTAGTACCGATGGTTCTTTAGATATTATTCGAAAATATGAGCATGCCATTGACTATTGGGTGAGTGAAAAAGATGCTGGTATTAGCGACGCCTTCAATAAAGGGGTTCAAGTTGCTAGTGGTGATTATATCAATTTCCAAGGTGATGGTGATGGCTTTTATGCCGCAGACTCGTTGACAAAGATCGTGAGCGATATCAACCCAGCAGAAGATATGTTCATAAGTGCACGGATACAACGAGTCACTGAAACTGGGGATGAATTATATCTTTCTGCATTTATGCCTCTGTTTCATAAGCAATCTTTACTGTTTAGAATGTCAATGCCACATCAAGGTCTATTTACCAGCATTAAGTACTTTAAAAAATATGGCTTATTTGATGTGAGTAATACTTACTGCATGGACTATGAACATCTACTTCGGGCTTATCATGAATTTCCAAGTGTTGTCATGAAGAATGTGATAGCAGCAAAGTGGCGAGCTGATGGTCTGGGTAATGGACGTGATTTAGATATCTACAAAGAATATCACAAAATTAAAGTTGATAATAAAGTGGCCGCTTATCCTGTATTAACAGGTATTAAGTTTTGGATCTTATTTAAATATTATATAAAGAAAATAATTAAATGAAAAAGAGTATCGCATGGATTAATGGACTAAAAACATTTGGGATCATAGCCGTGATCTTAGGTCATATTAATAATCCTTTTAATGAATTTATTTTCTCTTGGCACATGCCCTTATTTTTTATGCTCGCGGGTTTTTTCATAAAAATTAATGTGAGCCTAAAAGAATTGATCATAAAAGATTGGGAGAGATTGATGATCCCATATTTTATTTTTTCGGCTCTGGCTATTGTGGTAGAAAGTCTGAAACGATGGGCTCTACACCGAGAATCATTAAATTATATTCATGAGCTAAAAGGTATCGTCATATGGATGGATATGGAGCACTTAAGTAACTCCTATGCTTTTGTATTATGGTTTTTACCTGCATTGTTCTTAGCAAAATTGATGTTTTATATCGTAAAAAAACATATTAAGAATGTTTTTTTTCAGTGCGGTATCTTCACCTTGCTTTTCTGGTTAAGTTTTAATGTGCAATTGCCTTTTGCACTTAGCAATGCAATGAACAGTATTTTATGGGTATTTATTGGCTCTGGTTTGTTCCATGTAGTAAGTCAAGATGTTCAGATTCCGACAAGTAAATTAAATCTTAAATCAATGCTGTTTTTGCCTTTCATATTTATGCTCGGGATATATGTCTATTCAGGCGTGCCTAGTTTGAATATGGCATCTTTGAGTTATGAGCATGTAATTTTTAACTTTCTTTGGGCTGTATCATTTGTACTGTTAATGATCTGTTTTTTCAAGGACCTGG
>Ga0209292_1002847_pt1 | contig 19501 bp, 20 predicted proteins | sample GOMGulsemesocosm_2_FD_184634 | JGI IMG/M metagenome (GOLD analysis project Ga0209292, IMG submission 184634) | Methane-oxidizing microbial communities from mesocosms in the Gulf of Mexico - GOM9C Gulf of Mexico (SPAdes) (version 2) | ecosystem: Environmental > Aquatic > Marine > Cold seeps... | reverse complement strand
GGAAGTGCCTATTATATATCAGGGTGGTTATCAAAGAGTATTGATGCAAATTTAACAGCCACAACATTGTCTCCTAATAATATTGAAATAATGACCAATATTGCTTTTATCTATAGTGAACAAGGGAAGCTAGCTGAGGCGTTGTCTTTAAGTAAACAAGTGCTATTACTTGAACCTACATACGTTGTTGCTATGGTACACAATGGCATTACTTTACAACGCTTAGCAGAATATGAGCAGGCACAATGGTGGTTTGACAAAGCGATTGCAGCTCAACCTGATTATATTTTAGCAACCTATCATTTGGGGCAATTGTATATTGAAATGGGGCAATTTGAACAGGCAATAAATACCTATATAAAGGCATTAGAACGTCATGAAAATCATCCTTTATTAGCTGAGGGGTTAGCTGATAGCTATTTATATTCAGGTGCATTAGCTGATGCCTATACACAGTATATGGATGTACCCTTTAGGAAAAATAGCGTAAAGTATTTGAATCAAAGTGACCAAAAGAAGTTTTCTCGTGTTGAATTACTATCTGCTTTACTTGCAGGGGAAAGGTCAGAAGAACTCATTGCGAAGATGATCGTATCTGCAGAAATGCTTCATGTAAGAGGATCTGATAAATCGAGTGATAGCTATAATCTTGCTTTGTTATTTTCCCAAACAAAAAAAACAAAAATGGCCATTCGATATTTAGTTCAAGCAGTAGAGCAAGGTCTGCTGTCATCATATCAAATAGAAAAACAACCGTTATTTAAAGAATTGCGGTCGATGAATTCTTACTTAAAAATCATTGAAAATATTCAACAAAAACAACGTCAGCAAAGGCAGATAAAAAGTGATAGTGATTGAAAGATCTATAGCCAGCTAATTATCTAAGCTGATGCAGTGACTGAGAAATTAGGGAATTACTTGTTATATGAAAGAATTAACCTTGCATGAGGACTTAAAGCTGAAAAATCGATAGTCAAAATTAACTATCGATATCCAGAGTTTGATATTAGTCAGAATAAACTTCCAATTCATCTATTTCAATATATGCGTCACCGAAATTGCTATCTACTTGAATTCTGAAATATTTTAGAGTGATTTTTTCTGGTAGATTAGCTCTTTGATCAATAGCCTTAGAGAGACTATAAGAGCCTTGTTCTTCAAACTGATCACCATCAATTGAAGTTAGAATTGTAACTCCTCTTGGGCTCCTGCCTAAATCAACAGATATTCCGTTAACAAGAACTCTAAAACCAGTCACATCAACTTCTTGTTCAAACTTAACTTGCAACCAATATTTGATATTGTTGTCGTCTTCTTCTTTTTCTATCAACCAGATGTTGCGGGCAATTGGTGAACCTAAATCTTCATCATTCTGTTCAATCTGTTCTTCCCATATATAACCATCAAAAGCGGCAGCAGCAATATCTGCACCGCGATGATTACTAGCGGTATAACTCGTTTGGGTAAGATTATTGGTATATATTTGTGCAATATTGCCATATTGACCAATGCGAGTTAAGCCATCGCCTAGTGGATCTGTTGAAATATCACCATCGCCTTGCATCAAAGTTAAATACTCAATTGGACAATCTGAATCTGCACTTTCAGTGTAGCCAATTTGAATGTCTTCTTGAGTTCGTCTGACCAAGTTTAACAATTCAAACCATTCTTCTGAATGTGACTGTCCCCGTTCAAATGTTAAAGGGAATGGTGAGGGTTGATCGCCATTAATATTGCAATTAAGTTCTTCTCCTTCCACTTCTACTATCGATACAAATATTTTTTCTCCTTTCGGGGAAGCTATGCCCGCTATTTTACCTCGAAATTCATTTTGAAATTCCTGTTCAGCAAATAACGAACAAGATATGACTAACGCCAAACTTGATAACTTTTTAAACATTAATTTATACCTTATTTTTTTAAAGTGATGCTCTAAACAAGCAAAAAATGCGCCTAAATGTAATAAAAAATAATTTATTTTAAATTAGCGTGAGACTGCCTGATGAGACGGGTAGGGAGGTTATGTTAAAAAAGCATTGTCAAAGTATTGACATAAAATACCGAGTGGAAGGTCTTTCTCATATTCCTTATTGAAATTATGCTTATTAATAGAAGCTATTGAGATAATAAAAATATATTGTAAAAATATTCGTTTTCTATTTGATTTTTATAATAATTATTAATGTATTTGCAATTACGGTCGATAACGTAATTAATTCGAGGTGAGAGCTTAATGACCTCTTTGGACGTTTTATTATAAGGGAATAAGATGAAAACAAGTTCAACGATAATGCCGCAACCCGTCCCCATGCAAAAAGCATTGCTCAGACAAGCCCACGCACCTATAGAAGCTTTACCAACACAAAAAAAAGAAACCAGTGCAACTGTAAATACTGAATACGTTAATATTTCAAAGCAGTCTCAAGAAAAACTGTTAAATGAAAGAAAAGATCAGGAACTGGCGGCAGAAAAAATACAGTCAGATGATGTTAAAGAAAAGAAAGATACAACCCCTACTGAATTGGAAAAAGAAGAACAAGTAAACGCCAAGGAAGACGCCGGTAAAAATGAATTAGATGAAGCTATTGCTGAGCTTGAAATGAAAATATTAGAACTATCAGTCGAAATTGAATTATTGAAGGCAAAAGGTAGCAAAGAGTCTTTAAAAGAAGCTGAAAAGATGGAAGTTGACTTATCAATACTAAGAAGTATGCTTGATGCCAAATTGAAGCTTAAACTAGACATGTCAAAAACTACTACAAATTAGCTTTCCCTAGATAAGTTAATATAAGTTAACTTCATCTCAAACATGCATAAAAATATAAGATAGATAACGATTGGTCGTTATCAAGGAAACTTGAACATAAGAAGTTTCTTTTATTTAGAGGCCAATATTTTTGCCGTTATTCTAAATAAGAGTAAAACTTAAATGAAGTTGCTTAAATTAATTATTTTGCTAAACCTAATTGTTGGTTGTGCGACTCCTAATAATGTGCAACGAATTGAAGCAACAGACCTCTCAGTAAAAAACAAAATGCAGGGGCCTGATCGTTTTTCAAATTTATACCCATTAAAGAAAAGCTACCCTGAAACCTGTAGTGAAAATTGTTACCCAGCATCTGAGATGGTGGAGTGTAAAACATCAGGAGAAGATTGTTTGTTTATTGGCAAGCAGTCGCTACCTATGTTAAATACTAATTTTGCTATTCGTTGGCTGGGCCATGCCAGCTTTCATATTCAATCTCCTGATGGGACTAAATTCTTAGTTGACCCTGTTAGTGGCCAATTTGATTGGCCAGTTAATTGGGCATTTCGGCTGAGTACTGGCTTTAATCGCCAAGAACCTTTATGGCCAACAAATAAAGAAATGGAAGATGTTGATGCAGTTTTATATTCACATATCCATTATGATCACTTTAATAAAGATGATATTGAGAAAATAGGTACATCGGCAGAGTATTTCACGCCGCTGGGCTTTGCTGAGCATTTTTCAAAAAACGGTTATCAAATAAATGAAATGCCTTGGTTCTCAACGAAGTCATTTGGCGAGCTTAATATTCATTTTGTTCCTGCTCACCATTTTAGTAGCAGGGTATGGGTACCTTATCTTTATGAGGATAATGACAAAACCTTATGGGGTGGATGGGTTATCGAGCATCAAGGGCGTCGATTATTTTTTGCCGGTGATACAGGCTATTCGAAGCACTTTAAAGATATTAACAAACAATATGGTGATATGGATATCTGCCTAATACCTATAGCTTCATATTTTCATGAACAAGACGGTGATTGGTATCGATATGTTCATATGACTCCGGAGGATGCTTTAACTGCCGCACAAGAGCTGAATTGCAAAGTGATGATCCCTTGGGGGTATGGTAATTCCAGTTGGAAAATGGGCGACCATAGTTCACATTCGGCTTTACTACGATTATTACATATGCACAAAAAATTAAAATCAGATATTGAGTTGTATATTCTTAATGAAGGCGAAGAAATAACACTATAAAGAGCTGGAATGTATTGCGTTTTAGCTCTTATGTAAAGTGCGAATAATCATTGAAAAAACAATTGAACCTTGGTGCGCGTAATTGCGTATTTACCGCACTTATAGTCATTTCCCTAATGACTATAAGTGCGTCGATATATTATCGCTTCAAATATAAATGTGTGTATGTTAGCTATTAATCAGAGTCTCTATTTTACCTATCGGTGAAGTTAATGATTCTGGTGGTACTGTAAACCAGCGAGGCCCTTGGGCTGTCATATATAAACAATCTTCCAAACGAACTCCAAATTTTCCTGGAATATAGATACCTGGCTCATTGGAAAAACACATAGAGGCTTTTAATTTTTCTTTTTCGCCATGAACAAAATTAACACCTTCATGTCCTTTCATACCGATACCGTGTCCGGTGCGATGAGATAAACCCGGTAATTTGTAATCAGGTCCAAGACCAAGGCTTTGATAATGTGCTCGTACGGCATCATCAACGTGACCTGCTTCAACGCCAAGCTGAGCTTTTTCGAAAGCAATTTGTTGACCCGCTCTGACAGTATTCCAAATTTTTTCTTGGTACTTGCTGGCTTCGCCAAAAACAAACGTTCGACTAATATCTGATTGGTAACCATGCACACTACAGCCACAATCCATTAATACGATAGAGCCTTCTGTAAGTATTTGTTGTTGTTTAGTGCCATGAGGAAAAGCGCTGGCTTGATTAAAAAGTGCCATATTCCAAATGCCGCTGCCTCCTAGTTGTGTTTGGGCGCTTTGCATAAGACTTTTAACATCCTCTTGGCTCATACCTAAGGTTAGCTTTGACCAAACATAAGCATAAGCATTAAGGGTTATTTCATTTGCTTTATGCATGAGTGTTAATTCATGCTGACTTTTATACATGCGACAACCACGAATTACATCAGTGGCACTTACATCTTTCATTGTTGGTAACACAGCCATTGTACCTTGCAAAACAAAATATCGAACGGAGTGTTCAAAAGCGATGTTACCTTTTGTTATGCCTCTGTCTGAGAGTACTTGTTTGATCCTAATAAACGGACTTTCATGCTCTTGCCATACACGTACATCGTCACCGACAGCCAGTGTTTCTCGGATACTCGGCTCTTCAAAAAACGGACAAACAACGGCAATGTTACCTGTTTGGGGGATAACTAATGCAGTAACTCGTTCACTACGCCACCATTGAATCCCTGAGAAATAGTCCATAGAGGCACCGGGTTCAATAACCAAAGCTGCAATATCTAATGATTGCATGAGCTGTTGCGCTTTTTTGATCCTTGCTTGACGTTCTTGTGGTGAAATAGCGGAGACACGCGTTGTAATGTTTTTTAATTCTGGTATTTCTTTGCTTTTGGAATTTGCTGAAGAACTAGCAATTGCACTTGTGGCTAAAGATAAAGACGCTACTGTAGCGCCGCTGGCTTTAAGAAAGTTTCTTTTCGTGATATTCATTAATAACTCTTCATTTTTATTGTTTTAATGGGGGAGTACTTTAGGCCATAAGCTATATCTTTTTTACAATGTGGGCAAGTTGCAAAAGAGAAATGTAAATTTTATTTTTAATAAATATCAATTTAGCTCAACGAAGTTACTAAAAGTAGCAACTGATTTATTAGTTATAAATTATTAGCTTGTTTCTTTAACTGTTTAAGCGCCTTTTTTTCAGATCTTCTTCGTTTAAAAAAAGCAGAGAGTAAGCTACTACATTCATCTTTCATAATACCAGAACTAAGCTCAATTTTATGATTATGTTTTTCATTAGTAACGAGATCAAAGGCGCTGCCGGCAGCGCCAGTTTTTAAATCTGTTGTCGCAAAAACAAGGCGTTTTATACGACTATGGATCAATAATCCTGCGCACATTGAACAAGGCTCAAGGGTTACATAAAGGGTGCAATCAAGTAGTCGATAGTTTGCTATTTTTTTCCCTGCATTGCGAATGGCTAGCATTTCTGCATGTGCAGAAGGATCGTTGAGCAAAATTGATTGATTAAATCCTTCACCGATAATTTCTCCATTGGCAACCACAACAGCGCCAACAGGAATTTCATCTATAGCGTCAGCTTGTTGTGCCAATTGATAAGCTTTAGTCATAAATTTATGGTCAATGGTATCTTGAGTCAACTTGCTCTCTTTATGATTAATCATTTATAAAAACATCTCGAGTAAATCGTTTAAATAACGATGTCCTAATTGAGTAACTTGCCAATGGTCGATATTATTATCAAGATTTTTCATTAAACCTTTATTTTTAGCTGATTGTAATATTGGTGATATTGTTTGTGCACTAAGTCCTGTAGCTGCTTGATATTCGTCAAGTGTGAAAGCTGATACTAACCTTAAGCGGTTCATCATAAATTCAAAAGGTAACTCACCTTTCGCTACTTCATGTAAATGATCAAGGTGAGCTCTTTCTTTTTCTAGATAGCCTTTTGGATGTTTTACTTTGATGGTGCGGTAAATGGTTTGTTTTTCACTATCGGTTATTTTGCCATGTGCGCCACAACCAATGCCTAAATAATCACCAAACTTCCAATAATTAAGATTATGCTGACATTGATACTCAGGTTTACTGTAGGCTGAAATTTCATATTGTTGATAACCCGCTTGCGCCAGTAGCTCAATGCCTTGGTCTTGAATATCCCACAGTACATCATCAATAGGTAATTTAGGAGGTTTTGAATGAAAAGGTGTATTGGGTTCAATAGTTAATTGGTACCAAGATAGATGTGTTGGTGCTAATTCTATTGCTATTTTTAAATCATCTAATGCATTGTTAACACTCTGTTGTGGTAAGCCGTGCATTAAATCTAAATTGAAGCTGTTAACACCACAAGAGGTTGCTAATTCCGCTGCTTTTTTGGCTTGTGCACTATCATGAATACGACCAAGTTTAATAAGTTTTTCAGACTCAAAACTTTGTACACCAATGGATAGTCTAGAGATACCGGCATCAAAAAAATCTTTGAATTTATCGGCTTCAATGGTGCCAGGGTTAGCTTCAAGGGTGATCTCTATATCTTTATTATGCTTAAATCTAGCAAGCACTTGAGATAAAAGAGACTTAATGGCAGCAGCCGAAAACAAACTAGGGGTGCCGCCGCCAATAAAAATACTAAATAGCGACCGGTTGGTTAATGTAAATTGTGCAATATCATGGTCCAAATCGGCAATGAGTTCTGTTACATATTCTTGTTCAGGTAAGCCACTTTGATATTTGTCGTTGAAAGCATGGGAATTGAAATCACAATAAGGACATTTTTGTACACACCACGGAATATGGATATACAAAGATAGTGGTGGATTTTTTAACACAGTAGTTACCTGTAGTTTCTATTGATGATGTACTTAATTTGTTAGCCAGTTAATTCTTTTGCTAACAAGTTAAGAGCTTGACCACGATGACTCAACTGATTTTTCAAATCTCGGGGTAATTGTGCTGAAGTCATGTTATGGTCAGCTTGCCAAAAAACAGGATCATAGCCAAAGCCTTGCTCCCCGTGCTTTTCAAAAGCAATACTACCTTGCCAAACCCCATGGCAAATGATTGGCGTGGGATCGTTTTCATGACGCATATAAACCAATACGCAATGAAACCTTGCACTACGCTGTGCTGCTGGGATATCTGTTAAGGCTGTTAATAGTTTATTGGTATTATCATCGTCACTCGCATTTTCACCGGCGTAACGGGCAGAATATACTCCTGGAGCACCTTGTAATACATCAACTTCTAAACCAGAGTCATCAGCAATAGCAGCTAACCCCGTAATTTTTGCTGCATGGCGCGCTTTGATTATCGCATTTTCAACAAAGGTTGTACCTGTTTCTGCAACTTCGGGTACATCAAAATGGCTTTGTGGCAGGATATTGATATTGTGATCGGCAAGTAGAGCGGAGAGCTCTTTCACTTTACCTTGATTACCTGTTGCTAAAACTATGGTCGACATGGCGTTCTCAGATATTAACTTTTCGCGGATCATACAGTAATGATGCGTCAGTGTGAATGACGTTATTTTTATGGAAGGAGAGAAAGAGGGGCATATTCATTTATGAAAATACGCATAATATGCCCACAATAGATTTATTTTAATCTCAAGCTTAATCAACGTAAAATTTTTGTGAAAACTTTAAGTTATGTTTTTTACTACCATCAGTGATTTGTACGTCAAAATGAATGGTTTCTTCATTGGCGTAATTCACCTCAGCTAAATAGTAAATTGAGTTTTCTTCTTTTACTTCTCTAAAGATGAGAGACTTAAGCTGACCAACATTATTTCTTGCTTTACCGATAATTCGCACCGTTTTTGCGGGTGACCCTTTTTGGGTATTATCAAGGACTGAAATATTGACTAAACCATTATAACGACTGCGCTTGATACCATAAGCTTTGGCAATTTCAGGTGTTAAAAATGTTGCCCCAATGGCCATGTAGTGTACATTTAAGTCGCCGAGTTTTTTCATGTTTTCAGCATAAACAGAAAAGCTCAAAGAGCAAAACAACATTAGCAATAAGATTAAACGCTGTATGTGATTTTTCATAATTTATTCCTAATTAACCTAAATATTCAGAATACCAACTTGATATAAGTATAAACTATATTAAAAAAATGTTTTTAAATCATAGCCCAATAGGGGATCCAGCCAGCTAATAATATATTAAGCACATTTAGCAATAAAAATGCTGCAAGAATAGATAAATCTAAACCACCGATGCTTGGAATTATACGGCGAATAGGACGTAATACAGGATCGGTTAGTTGATGGAATATAGCTTGTGTAGGGTTATAACCTTGTACTACCCAGCTCATTAATGCCATCACTAACATAATGATAAACAATAATACTCCTGTTTGTTTTACGAGGTATATGATGCCTAAAAATGCGGCTGAAACAATATCGACACCACCACCATTTATTAAAGGAATAAGGATGAATTTAAGCGAGGCGACTAAATAGGCAAGTACCAAAGTCGCTAAATCTATACCACCAAAGCCCGGAATGATCCGGCGAAAAGGTAAAACTAACGGATTACTCACCTTTACAATGAACTGACTCATTGGATTATAAAAATCAGCCCTAACTAATTGTAACCAAACACGTATGACTAATATCATCAATAATGCATCAAAGACAAAACCAAGCAAATAATTAATTGCTGCCATTTATTTCTCCGGTAAAAATTTATTTAACTATGTTATAAGTTCTTAGCTATTTTGCGCCATTTCTTTAGCACGATGCAACGCACTATTCATCGCATTTGTTACAATCTGTGGCAGACCGTCTTTGATAAAAGACTGGATTGCAGCATTTGTTGTGCCACCCTTTGAGGTGACTTTAGCACGTAATTCACTGATAGGTATTGGATTTTGTACAACCATTTGTGCAGCACCGAGAGCGGTTTGTTGTACAAGCTCTCGACTTTCTTGAGCTGTAAAGCCTAAAGTTAATGCCTGTTGTTCCATCGCTTCCATAAAGAGAAAGAAATAAGCAGGCGCAGAGCCGGAAACGGCAATAATGTTATCTATTTCATCTTCGTTGGCAAGCCATTTAATAATACCTACTGATGACATTAACTCCTGAGCAACTTGCTTTTGCGCATCACTAGTGCCGTTTGCTGAATAAAGCCCTGTAACACCTAAACCAAGCTGTGAAGGCGTATTAGGCATCGTACGAATGACAGCACAAGGTTTTATTAATGCCTCTTGCATTTGGGCAACCGTACAGCCTGCAGCGATGGAGATAAAACATTTCTTGGAAATGTCGATATGTTGACTGATTTCGGCACACACAGAAGTAATTAAATGGGGTTTAACGCCTAATACTATAAAATCAGCAAATTGTGCTGCTTCAATATTATTGTCAGTATGCAAAATGCCTAAATCATGATGTAAAGTAAGGCGTTTGTCTTCGGAAGGGTTAGATACCATGACGTGATTAGCGTCGTATCCTTTTTTGATCAAACCCGAAATAATTGCGCTGTTCATATTACCCGCGCCAATAAAAGCTATTTTGGTCATGACTTACCTGTTCTCTATGTTCAATAAAAATAATTTATGCGCTATTGTAGCGAAGTATTGGTTAAAAAGTGAAATAGATAACACTATTTCTGTATTTTTAAATACCTCTTTGTCGATAATTGCTGAAGCTACTCATATGAAGGCTGAAACCGCTAAACTTACTTGAGCTTAATTAGCTGACATTTTCAGAAAGACTAGTCTACTTCACGTTATTAACTACCTCTTTGTCCAAAAATTGCTGTACCTACTCTTACCATAGTGGAGCCGGACAGTATTGCAGGGGCCAAATCAGTAGACATTCCCATCGATAATGTATCTACGTCAGCGTTATTTTTTCTTAAATCTATAAACAGTTTTTGCATTTTATCAAATGATTGTTTGGACGCATTCTTGTCTGGAATAGCCATTAAACCTCGTAGTTTGAGATTTCGACAGTTTTCAACAAACGTAATTAACTCAGGTAATTGTTCAATAGGAACGCCAGATTTACTCACTTCACCACTAATATTGACTTGTAAACAAATGTTTAGCGGAGTATCTTGACCGTATCGATGCTCATCAAGACGCTTAGCTACCTTTATTCTGTCGACACTATGTACCCAAGAAAAATACTCTGCAATTTGCCGTGTTTTATTAGATTGAATAGGGCCAATAAAATGCCAGCGGATATTGGGTAAATGTTCGAGTTTGACAATTTTTTCAACAGACTCCTGTACATAACTTTCGCCAAATTCACGTTGACCAGCAAGATAAGCTTGTTCAATTAATTCGATAGGTTTTGTTTTGCTAACGGCGAGCAGTGTTACTTCATTAGTTAAGCGATTTGCGTTTTTACATGCTTGTGAAATTTGCACTTCAATTGAAGCGATATTATCTTTAATGTGTGTCATATAATTTATTTACTATTTTGTAGTTCTTACCTAAGAGGTCAGTATGGATATTACCGAATTACTTGCGTTTAGTGTTGAAAATAATGCTTCAGATTTACATTTATCAACAGGCAGTCCGCCGTTAATACGTGTTGACGGCGATGTCAGAAAATTAAATATACCTGCTTTTGATGAAAAAGATGTTAATGCGTTAGTTTACGACATTATGAATGATCGCCAACGTAAAGACTATGAAGAAAATTTAGAAGTCGATTTTTCATTTGAAGTGCCGAGCCTAGCACGTTTTAGGGTGAATGCTTTTAATCAAAATAGAGGGCCTGCTGCCGTCTTTCGTACCATTCCCAGTAAAATACTATCGCTAGAAGATTTGGGATGTCCTGACATTTTTCGCGATATATCCGATACGCCACGTGGCTTAGTTTTAGTTACAGGTCCTACCGGATCGGGTAAGTCAACAACATTGGCAGCAATGGTTGACTATATTAATAAAAGTAAAAATGATCATATCCTTACCATTGAAGATCCAATTGAATTTGTCCATGAAAATCAACAATGTTTGATAAACCAACGTGAAGTTCATCGCGATACATTGAGCTTTGAAGCTGCTTTACGTTCAGCGTTACGTGAAGATCCTGACGTTATTCTTGTCGGTGAAATGCGAGACTTGGAAACGATTCGTTTAGCAATGACTGCAGCAGAGACGGGCCATTTAGTTTTTGGTACGTTACATACGACCTCAGCTCCTAAAACCATTGATCGTATTATTGATGTATTTCCAGGTGAAGAAAAATCTATGGTGCGTTCAATGTTGTCTGAATCACTACGTGCTGTTATTTCACAAACCCTTATTAAAAAAGTCGGTGGTGGACGAGTGGCTGCTCATGAAATTATGATAGGAGTACCTGCAATTCGTAATCTAATTCGCGAGGACAAAATTGCGCAAATGTACTCATCAATTCAAACGGGGATGTCACATGGTATGCAGACAATGGATCAATGTTTATTGAATTTGGTGAACCGTGGCATTATCACCAAGCAGGCGGCACAAGAAAAAGCGACAGATAAAAATCAATTTTCCTCTGGGTATTAAGGCGGCAAAATGAACTTTCATGATCTATTAAATAAGATGGTGCAGCAAGATGCATCAGATATGTTTGTTACCGCCAAGTTACCTGTAAGTGCAAAAATTAATGGTGAGTTACAGGCCATTGATGAATATGTATTAACAGCTGATGATGCATTACAACTAGTGCATGATGCGATGACGGATAAAAATAAAGGAATATTTGAAGAGACAAAAGAATGTAACTTTGCTATCTCAATTGATAATATCGGTCGTTTTCGTGTTTCAGCTTTTTGGCAACGTGATATGGCTGGTATGGTTGTTCGTCGTATTGTTACCGAAATTCCTGAAGCCGATGATTTAGGTTTACCATCCGTATTAAAAGATGTCGTGATGTCAAAAAGGGGATTGGTGTTATTTGTTGGTGGTACGGGGACAGGTAAGTCAACATCAATGGCTGCTCTAATTGGCTATCGTAATAAAAATTCACGTGGACATATTTTAACTATCGAAGACCCCGTTGAATTTGTTCATGAGCATGCAAAATGTATGGTCACTCAACGTGAGGTTGGTTTAGATACTGAAAGTTTTGATGCGGCGTTAAAAAGTTCATTAAGACAAGCACCTGATGTAATTCTAATTGGTGAAATTCGTAATCAAGAAACCATGGAACATGCATTGAGTTTTGCAGAAACGGGGCATTTATGTATTGCAACTTTGCATGCTAACAATGCCAACCAAGCAATTGATCGAATTATGCACTTAGTTCCAGCCAATCAACATGGCAAGTTATTATTTGATTTAGCACTGAATTTACGAGGTATTATTGCTCAGCAACTTGTTCCAACAAAGGATGGGCATGGTAGAGTTGCTGCTATTGAAATTCTTCTTAATTCTCCCTATATAGCCGAACTTATTAAGAAAGGTGAAATTGGTAGTATTAAAGAAGTGATGCAAAAATCAAAAGAGCAAGGTATGCAGACATTTGATGGCGCACTCTTTGATTTATACCATAAAGGTTTAATAAATTATGCAGATGCCATACATCATGCAGATTCGCCTAATGATTTACGTTTAATGATTAAACTACGTAGTAATGAGCAAGGTGGGGCAGGATCATTAAGTGGTGTTACCATTCAAGGTTTGGAGCCACCAACAGAATAATTAATTTCAAAATATAAACTATTAAATTTTAGAAAGGGAAGTGAGAACTTCCCTTTCTATTTTTATTTGTTTAAAGCAAGTTTGTTATTACTTGCTGAGTCATTCGTTTCTACTAGTGTAAACGAAGCATTATCTTCACCATAAACATATACTGAACAGCCTTGCCAATTCTGTGGAATATTCCATGTCGATTTATCATTAATAGTATAAACGTGTCGTTTATTACTGCAGCGTAAATCTACTTTAGTTAGCGTACCTTTAATATTTAAGAAACTGAACTGGTTACGGAGTAAACGGTGTTGCCAAAATGTTTTATCGCCAATATTTCCTGACGTAGTAATGGGTTTATCACTTTGAATGAAGTTTTCAAGTAGCTTTTTTTGTTTTTGATAAGAAGGATGTTGATTACTATTAACAGTTAATAACAAGAGATGATTAACTGACTTTAATGCTGCAGAGATTTTACCCAAATCAAGCTCTAGTATAAGTTTATTATAATAACTTGCGTAGAAAATTTGTTCTTTGTTTTTATCTGCTTTACTTTGTGATTTAGTTTTTTCTTTTTTATTGTCTTGGTCTGCTTTTATTACGGAGCCATCGACAGAAGCTGCTTTTTTATTCTTCAGCTTTTTAAAATAACTATGGCTTCCTGAAAACCTTAATGCTTTGTTAAGGTGATTAAGTTGAGCTGTTTTATTTTGATTATATTTTTCATACTCAGCAAGAATTGAAAATTTATAATAACTTTCTAGCAGCGTATTTACTTTAAAGAGATTTATTTTTTCGTATAGCGTAGCTATATCTTCTTGATTATTTTGCTTTAGTGCTTCGTCAAAATCTTTATATAAACGATGAAATTTTTTGGTAACACCGTCTTTTTTTCTCTTCATTGTAAAATCTAATTGTACCGTGTTTTTACATTGTTGAATGGCTTCACCATTTTCACTTGCTGGTTGAAATGCCCATTTCTTTAATGCTTTACGCGCTTCTTTTTCAAACCCTTTACTTCCTGAAGAGTCTTCAATTAATACATTACTCGTAGAGCCATTAGGTTCAATAATGTAACTCATCACCACCCAACCATCTCGGCCAGCTCTCGCCTCGTTTATCGGGTATTTAGGAGGTAACCGTGTGATCGGTTTTGCATCTATGATAGTGGTTAATTTAGTTACTAAGTTAGTGTCTGAAGTTGAGTTAGCTAAAACCCATGGAGATATAAGCATATGAATGAATGCTAAAAAAGTTAATATTTTATGCATCAGTTGTCCTTTACCTGTTGATTTTTATTACGTCCTAACATCAAGGCTATCAAAGAATGGTGAAAATAAGAATATATATTGAAAATAAGTGGTAAATTAAGTTTATCAAAGGATTATTCCTTAAAGATTCAATTAAAAATATTTTTGAAGAATTCGATTTGTTTAACTATTGATTTGTTTAACTATTGATTTATCTAACTAAAGAGAAGAAAAATATGAAAGTTATAACATGGGTATTATCGTTAATGGTGAGTTTATCTTGCCTTGCAGATGACAGTAACTTTAAAGATGGCCCTCTTATTAAAGGTTACGGTAAACATGTTAGTGTTCAACAGGATTTAGTGCTAAATAAAAATGCGCTGTATAAAGTAGTCTTTGATACCAGTGTGCAGGGCAGTGAGGATAAAGTTAGTGGCAAAATTAATAGTGTCGCCCGTTTTCTTAATATGCATGCTGCAAATGGTATTTTGCCTGAAAATATTCAACTGGCGTTAGTTGTACATGGTAAAGCGGGCTTTGATTTATTAAATAATAATAATTATCAAACTAAATATGGAAATAATAATCCTAATGATCAATTACTATCATTATTATTAAAAAATAATGTGCGAATATATTTATGTGGTCAATCAGCTGCTTATTATGGAATAAACAATGACAGTCTACATGAGGGCGTACAAATGGCTTTGTCAGCAATGACTGCAAATACTGTGTTACAACAAGAAGGCTATACGCTAAACCCTTTTTAACTATCCATTTATTTGGTGATATTATTAACGTGTTTAAACGTTTCTAATGAATTTTTTAAACGTCTAGTTTGCAGCGTTATTGATTTTTAGAAGTATGCAATAAGGATGTAAATAATTAGTGTAACGAATGACTTCGTCTTAAGAATAGTCATTCACGTTAATCAATTTTATTTACATGCGGATAATTTTTCTAACAAATAACCTGCGCCTTACTCTTCATTAATGCTCATTGACTGTGAATTTAATAGTTACTAATAGCTTAAAAACCACAACCAACAAGGAATTGTGAACATTGACGTTACAGTGCTTGCTACAACAGTACCTGCAACGGTTTGTTGATGCTGTATTTGTTGTTTAGAAATCAAATAAGCGTTAACCCCTGTTGGCGTTGCGCTTAATATAACTAATGTTGTTACCGTCATTTGATCAAAATTAAAGAGGTGATGCGCGCTAACATAAACTATCAACGGTAAAATGATCAATTTTAGAGTTGTAGCTAAACAGATAAACTTTATTTCACTTTTTATGTGATAAAAGGTTAATGATGCTCCTAAAATAAATAGCGCTAAACTTGTTGTCGGACGACCGATTAATAAAAGTGTTTCATTAATAATACTCGGTAATTCTATTGATAGCAGATTAAAGACAAACCCTGATGTTATGGCAATAATTAAAGGGTTATAAAAAGTATTTTTTATAAATCCTAACCAATTAAAGTTCGACTTTGTTGATGTTAAGGCGCTACAGATACCAAACAAGAGTAAACTATGTAAACTGACTACCAAAAAAACAATGGCTAACGCTTGCTCACCTAAGACCATCATTACCACGGGAATGCCCACAATCACGTTATTTGAATAACTCGCAGCTAAAGCAAAAATAGCCGAAGCCGCAGTATCTTTGTGATGGTTGTTATGAAATAGATAATTTGCAAGCCCAGCAATTAAATAGATAAAGAGCACAGGTAAATAAAAAGCCGCATATATCTTTATATCTAAGTTTTCTAAATTAGCGTTGATGAGCTTTTGAAATAAAAAGGCTGGAATACATAAATTAAAGGTGAATTTCGTTAGCGTCTCTATCTGTACTTTGCTCAACCACTTCGTTTTAGTTGTAACAAAGCCAATCAGGCCAACAAAGATAAGTGGACTTATAACATCAATAATATTCATGAAGTTCTTGTTGTTAGGTAATAAAGTTAGCGTGCTTTCAATACGTCTATTTAAAAAGTATTTAGTTTACAGGTATTGGGCTTCTAAATAACTTTCGATGATAAGTTTAGCCGATTCAGCATCAATATTGTCTTTTTTGAGGTTTTTAAAACCACCACGAGCAAACAATTGTGCTTTAGCATCGGCGGTGGTTAACCGCTCGTCTTGAAATTCAACGTTAATTCCAAAGCGACCAGCTACACGTTGACCAAATTTTTTGGCATCTAATGTTAATTGTTGTTCACTACCGTTCATATTAAGTGGTAATCCGATTACAATAAAATCAGGCTGCCATTCCTTTAAATAAGCCGCTAAGTTATCCCAATGAGGTATGCCATCATTGGCTTTCACCGAGCCTAGTGGTGATGCCGAGCCTGTTAGTTCTTGTCCAATGGCGACGCCAATATACTTTTTACCAAAATCAAGACCAAGAATAGTACGTTGGCCTACTTTATTTTTTGATTTGAAAGTCATTATGCGTGGCCAATGTCATTGGAAAGATGGGCCATATCAATACCAAGCTTTTCCGTTGCTTTTTTCCAACGTTGCTCTATGGGCGTTTTAAATAAAATAGTACTGTCGGCTGTCGTTGTTAACCACGAGTTTGCTTGAATTTCTTCCTCTAATTGTCCAGGGCCCCATCCAGCGTAACCTAATGTAACAATGAAGTCTTTTGGCGCATCAACAGTACCTAGTGCCATTAATATATCTTTTGATGTAGTGACCATAATATCATCACTTAGTGATAAGGAACTATCCCAGCCGTCTTGTGGGCTATGTAAAACAAAGCCTCTCTGATTTGCCACGGGCCCACCCGTTAGTACCTGTTGTTCTAAAGTGGGATTAAACTCAGTATCAGCTTCAATCTGAGTAAGTAACTCATTTAAGGTGATATTAACTGGTAAGTTAATAATAAGCCCCATAGCACCTTCTTTGTTATGTTCACAAATATAGGTGACCGTTTTATTAAAGTATGAATCATTTAATGCTGGCATAGCGATGAGTAGCTGATTCTCTAAACTTTCCATACTGTTTACCTTAGTGACTTATTTATTGTGTTTATATTACTTAGTACGGATGTTTTCTTCAATGGCATCCATTAATTTACCACTAATATTAATAGGGTAGGCTGCTTCTATTTCTCTAATGCAAGTTGGACTAGTCACGTTAATTTCAGTTACCTTATCACCAATTACGTCCAGTCCAACAAAATATAGGCCACGTTTTTTCAGTTCAGGACCTATGGTATCAGCAATGAATTTATCTGTTGGACTTAACGGACGGGCCTCTCCTCTGCCTCCTGCAGCCAGATTACCTCTTGTTTCACCTTTTGCTGGAATTCGTGCTAAACAATATGGCATAGGTTCACCGTTAACGATGAGTATGCGTTTATCCCCTTCGGTAATTTGTGGCAAATATTCTTGTACCATTGCATATTGGTTACCGTGATCCGTAAGAGTTTCTAGAATGACACCTACATTTACATCGTCGGCTTTAATACGAAAAATCGATGAACCACCCATACCGTCTAATGGTTTGATAATAATATCTTGTTCTTGCTGATGAAATTCTCGAATTAACTTGCTGCTGCGAGTAACTAAGGTTTTTGGTGTTAAATCAGCAAACCAAGCTGTAAAGAGTTTTTCATTACAATCGCGTAAACTTTGAGGCTTGTTAACAATTAATGTACCTTCAACTTCTGCACGTTCTAACATATAGGTAGCGTAAATAAATTCGGTATCAAAAGGAGGGTCTTTACGCATTAATACTGCGTCTAGTTCAGATACCAAAATATCTTTAGCAGGAGATAATTCATACCAGTGTTCAGGATCATCAAAGACTTTAATGATTTGTGCTGAAGCACGACATTGACCTTGCATAAGATACAGGTCTTTCATTTCCATGTAATAAATTTCATAGCCACGCTTTTGCGCTTCAAACATCATTGCCATTGATGAGTCTTTTTTCACATTGACTTGCGAAATGGGATCCATGACGATACCGAGTTTAATTGTCATTATTTATCCTGTTTATTATTTTAGTATTCAAAAATACGTTTAATCTTAGTGATTATAGGATTATAACTAAGCCAAATCACCAAAGCGGCATTGTAATGCCGTAATTGCTGTTAACGCTGCTGTTTCCGTTCTCAATATCCTTGGGCCAAGCAAAACATCATGAAAACCACATTTATTTGCCTGTATTATCTCATCATCACTGAGCCCACCTTCAGGACCAATAAGTAAGCGAATACGGTCATTTTCGCTGGGTAAGTTCATAATTGAATGTTCAGCTTTAGGATGTAAATTTAGTTTCAATGCTGAGCTCTTTTGCTTTAACCAATCATCAACTGAAATAGCAGGGTTAACTATAGGAACGGTACAACGGCCACTTTGTTCGCAAGCACTAACAATTATTTTTTGCCATTGCTCTACTTTTTTTTGTAACCTGTCCCCAGATAACTTAACACCACAACGTTCGGTAAAAAGTGGGGTAATGGTATTTACCCCTAATTCTACTGATTTTTGTAGTGTGAAATCCATTCTATCACCACGGGATATAGCTTGCCCTAAATGGATATTGAGTGGTGATTCATTCTTTTTGATGTCAAAACGATGGATAATCATATCTGCACGTTTCTTGGTTACGTTGCATAAGGTAGCCTGATACTCGCCGATTTCATTATCGCGTTCGAGACCATTAAAGACAGTGATGTTGTCACCATCTTTTAATCGTAAAACTCGCACTGTATGGCCAAATGCATCATCGTTTAAGCTAATAGTCTCATCTATGGCTATGGGAAAGTTTTGATATATTCGAGGATTTCGCATTTGTTATTTCTATTCGACTAAGATGATTTTTGATCAGAGGCCAAATTTAGCCACTAAAGTTATTTATATAACATAGGGTTGTTCATAGAGGTTTTCAATAGTTACCACAATATCTTGTTGTATATCATCCTTTTTAAGGCGTAATGCCAGAAGCATTGTTTATAAGGATACAAATATTTCGCTTTTGTCAGGAATTCACTCTTTACACCGAAGTGCATGGGGGGATTAATGTTGTGTAAGTACCAAGCCTAATATCGATCATGTGAACATGACATTGCCTACATGGACGTAGGT
>Ga0209292_1002841_pt1 | contig 19515 bp, 17 predicted proteins | sample GOMGulsemesocosm_2_FD_184634 | JGI IMG/M metagenome (GOLD analysis project Ga0209292, IMG submission 184634) | Methane-oxidizing microbial communities from mesocosms in the Gulf of Mexico - GOM9C Gulf of Mexico (SPAdes) (version 2) | ecosystem: Environmental > Aquatic > Marine > Cold seeps... | reverse complement strand
AAACGCTTAGTGTGTCTAGTCGTGTTTCTAAAAATATTAAAAAGCTAAAGCTGAAATTTAATTCTAGATGGAGTTATAATGATTACTATCAAATTGTAAATCTAAATACTAGTTTAAATAGTTCTAAAAACTTTAATAATACCATAAGCCTAGAAACTAATTTTAAAAACCATCCTAATATTGAGGTTGGTTATAAGCACGCGACTAGTAATTACAAATCTAGAGGAAATCTTACCCAGTTTTTAAATACCAGTTTTTTTACCAATTTGGAATATGATTTTTTAAACGACTTTATTTTTAAAGCAGACTACAGTTTAGATACCTTTAATAACAAAACAACAAATAACACCAATCAATTTGATATGGCTAATGCCAGTTTGTTTTATCAAACCGAAGACAGTCCTTGGGGTTTTGAGGTTAGTGCAAGTAATATGTTTGATGTCAAATTTAGACAAACCAATAACTTTAGTAACTTTTTGATTCAGGATAGTAAAACATTTGTTTTACCACGTATTATCATGTTTAAAGTAATTTATAAATTGTAATAAAGATACTTATTAAATAAATATAACCTGAAAGAGGTTGTTTCCGGTTTTTACCACAATTATTAATTTGGAAAAACTTGTATTTTTAAGTTAGATAATACAGTTGTTCTGTTAACACTTAGCATAAAATCAATCAATCATGAAAATTAAAATTTTAACTGCTTTATTATTTTCAATACAACTTATAAGTGCACAAAATTCAGACAAAACAAGTCTGTCAGATTCGCTTAGCAACCAATACCAAATAGAATACACGGTTAATTTTAACAACTATGTACCAATTTCTAAAAAAGGAATTTTAATCCCATATTTAAAAGAAAATAAATCTAATTATTACGAAATTCCGCTTGATGAAGATAGCAAACAAAAGGATGATACTAATGATTCGGAGATAAACGAAACAATTGTTATTGGTAAAAAAAATGTTATAAAACGAAACTTTACAAACCTTAATACACATAAGTTATCGTCTACAGAGAATATAACCTTTGATAGTAAAACGTATTTAGTAACGGAAGCACTTCCAAAACTAGATTGGGATTTAAGCCATCCAGATACCCTTAAAATTGGCACATATATGTGCAATAAAGCAACCACAAGTTTTAGAGGCCGAAATTATATAGCATGGTATACTAATGACATCCCAATAACTTTTGGACCATGGAAGTTTCATGGATTACCAGGACTAATTTTAGATATGTATGACCAAACACATAAATACGAATGGATTGTTACTAAAATAACTAAAAAAACGATTAATGAAAAGATACTTAATCAAGACAAACACGATGTAAACATTGGTTTAAAAGCATTTGTAGCGTTAAGAGAAGAGGTGTTTAATAAAAAAATGAATAATTTAAAAAACAATCTTAAATCTAGACAGGGTAGAGGGACAACCGTTGGTTTTACCGACCATAGTAAAAGACAAGGACGCGAGTTGGTTTTTGAATGGGAGGATAACAAACAACAGTAATATTGAAACAACTACTTTTCATAACGCTTCTAGTATTGTCTCAAACCGTTTGTCGCTCACAAACAACATTGTCTGGAGCTGTCTCAGATAGAAATGGCAGCTTATATTCCGTTAGCATAACTATAAAAGATACGTTAACTAATCGTGTTTTAAATTACACATATTCAGATAACAACGGAAACTATACCTTGGTTACCAAAAACCGAGGTCAGTTTAATATGGTTTTTAATGCATTAGGCTATAAAACCAAAACAATTCCATTAGTATTAGATGGTACTCAAAATAATAAAACCATAAACGCAGTTTTAGAAGAGCAACCTTTTGCATTGGATGAGGTTGTTATAAAATCAGAACGTCCAATGGTAATAAAAAAGGACACCATAACCTTTAAAACTAAATACTTTACAAGAGGAAATGAACATACAGTCGAGGATTTACTAAAAGTAATACCTGGTTTAAATATAGACAGTGAAGGCACTATAAAAGTTGGTAATAAAGAGATTGAAAAATTAATGATTGATGGTGACGATCTTTTTGAAAAAGGGTATAAATTATTATCCAAAAACATGCCTGCTTATCCTATTGAAACGGTCGAGGTGTTACAAAACTACTCCAACAACCACTTGCTAAAAGACACAGAAGTAAGCGATAAGGTAGCTTTAAACTTAAAATTAAACGAAAAATCAAAACGCATTTGGTTTGGTAATTTGGAGGCTAATGTTGGTAACGATAGTTTTTATCATTATAAGGCTAATTTGATGAATTTTGGTAAAAAAAATAAATACTACTTTTTAGCCAATGCAAACAGTCTTGGTTATAATGCTACAGGAGATATTCAACAATTAATTAAACCTTTTAGATTTAATCAGCCAGCAAGTATAGGAGATAATCAATCGGTAAGTAATTTAATAGGTTTATCGGCTTCCGATTCTAATTTTAAAAAAGAACGCACCAATTTTAATAATGCCGAGTTGGTGTCACTAAACGCCATATTTAATCCTTCAGATAAATTAAAAATAAAAACCTTAGGCTTTTTTAATTGGGATGAAACCTCTTTTTTTAGAAATCAAGTAGATAATATGATTACCAGCACCAACAGTTTTACCAACACAGAAAATTATAAGCTGAATAATAAAAAGCAATTGGCTTTTGGGAAGGTGGATTTGATCTACAAGCCTTCCAACACTAAAATGTTAGAGTCTACCACAAAGTACAATAGAGGTTATTATAATAATGATGCTAATTTAGTATTTAATGGTGTGTCTACACTCCAAAATTTAGAACAAAACACTACTTTTTTTGATCAAAAATTAAACTATACTAATAAATTTAAAGACCAAAAGGTAATGTTACTTACAGGTCGTTTTATTACCGAAAAAAAGCCACAAAATTACACCATAAATCAATTTTTGTATCAAGATTTATTTCCAGAGTATAGTACAGCAAATAATGTCTTTCAGGTTAGTAATAACCAAATGCAGTTTGTTGGTGTAAATGCACATATTTTAGATCGTAAATCAAATGGACATTTATTAGAGTTGCAACTTGGTAACCAGTTTAGAGATGATAAATTAAACACTAGTTTTACACTATTGGAAAATAACGTTCCGTTACATCAGCCAATAGAGTATCAAAACCAGACTAAATATCAGGTTAACGATTTATATTTTAAAAGCAAATACAAGATAAAACTAGATAATTTTGCACTAAGTGGTAACCTTGAAGCGCATCAGTTGTTTAATACATTAGGTAGTAACAATACGTCTACCCAACAAACTCCTTTTTATATTAATCCAAGTCTAGGTGCAGAGTGGACTATAAATAGTAATAATAAAATACAAACCACTTATAGTTACAATACGGCTAATGCCAAAGTGTTAGACGTGTACAGTAATTATGTGTTAACAGGATTTAGATCGTTTAGTAAAGGAACAAATACCTTTAACCAATTAAAAGCCTCAAGTGTGATGCTTAATTATCAATTGGGTAATTGGGCAAATCGGTTTTTTGCAAACACCTTGCTGCTTTATACTAAAAATCATGATTTTTTGTCCACCAACACCCTAATTAATCAAAACTATACGCAAACCCGGAAAACACTTATTAAAGACAGTCAGTTTTTAACTATTAATACCAAGTTTGATTACTATTTTAAGTTTATGTCATCTAACCTAAAATTAGATTTAGGTTACACTAAAAATGAATTTAATAACGTCGTAAATAATTCTAATTTAAGAACAGTGGTGTCTAGTAATTATAATTATGGATTAGAGTTACGGTCTGCTTTCAAAGGGATTTTTAATTACCATTTAGGTACTGCTTGGACAACAAATAAAATTGAAACCTTTGCCAATAGTAAGTTTACTAATAATCAATCTTTTTTAGATCTTGATTTTATCTTTAATAAAAAGTTTGATGCAAAAGTAAAAACAGAACGTTATCATTTTGGAAGTTTAGACACGGACAACACCTATTATTTTTTAGATTTTGAAACGCAATACAAATTGATTGATAAAAAACTAACGCTAGGCATAACTGGTAAAAACTTATTTAATACCAAGCGTTACACTAGTTTTTCTATCAGCGATTTAGGATCTTCAACAACAGAAGTTAGATTACTACCACGCATGGTACTTTTAAAAGCAGAATATAGATTTTAATCTACAATCCAGACCTAAACTGTTTTAGTTTACCACTAACTTCCCGTTCCAAAATAGTTTTCTGCTCAAAAATTAAATTTAAATTAGGTTCCAAATACTTATCTACAGCTAATTGTACTGCTTTTTGCTGCGTTTTACTTAAGGCTTCGGTAGCAACATAATCAATTTTAAAGGTGTCTTCTTTAATTTGTTCAACTATAAACTCTTTTACATTCGCGTCTTTGGTCATGACGGTTTTAGTCACATAATAAAAGGTTAAACCTGCTGCAATTTTTCCGCTTGGAAGCGTAATAAAATCACTGGTACGTCCTGTTAGAGATTCTAAAATGGGACGTTGTAACGTGCTTTTAGTGGACAACTGTCCTAAATCTCCAAGCTCATAACGTATAAAAGGGTGTGCACGATTATATAAATCGGTGACCACAATTTTACCTGGTTGACCATAAGGGACAGGTTGGTTGTTATTGTCTAATATTTCGACATATAAATGGTTGGTATTTACTATCCAATTGTCGTCTTGGTCCTCAAAAGCAATAAGTCCTAATTCGGCTGCACCATATTCATTTACAATAGGAATATTAAATTGTGTTTCAAGCAGTTTTTTATCGTCATCAAATAGCATTTCAGAGGTGACAATACAAACAGTTAATGTTGGACAAACGTCTTTTAAAACAATATTATTTCGTTTTAAAAACTTTGCAAATTGTACGATAGCACTAGTGTAACCATTAATGTAATTAAATTTTGTACGTTTAAATTTATGTAATACTTTATTTAAAGCAGCATCACTTAAATCAAACACCGAAAACCTAAAACGGTTACCTAAACAATCCTTTAAACGTTCTTTATAATACCCATTGGTATCTAACGGAATGCCATAAAAACGCGCTTGTTTAGAGGTGTTTAAATCTATATTAAACCAACTATAACGTTGCATAAACGTTACCCAAGTCATAGCATGCGCAAAATTATCTTTAGCAAACTCAAAAGGGGTTCCGGAAGATCCTGAGGTTTTATGCTTATGTACGGTTTTTAAAGTATACTTATCGGATAATCTATTAGCTAAAGGTTGTTGCAAGTTAGCTTTGGTTAACACAGGTAAGGCACTCCAATCTTTGGTGTCAATACCTTGACATAAAGTGTTGTAAAATGGTGTGTGTTCTAAATGAAACGCAACAATGGCTTGTAGTTGCTTACTTAGGTAATTAGCATAATCAGCTTGTGTAAACCCATCAATAATAGCTTGTGTTTTTTTAGCTTCATTAACAGGAAATCCTTTTAACCGTAAAGACCATTCAAATTGTTTCAATGCAATAGATTTTCTGTAAAATAAAGAAATAAAAAACTATTGGATTTAAAGTCAATCAAATTCTTTTAAATAATTATTTTTGTGGAAACAACAACAACACAACATTACTACAATGAATATTTTAATTTTAGGATCAGGAGGAAGAGAACATACAATTGCATGGAAGCTTAAACAAAGCCCAAAATGTAACTCACTTTTTGTAGCACCAGGAAACTCTGGAACAGCGCAAATAGCAAAAAATGTTCCTGTTAGTGTAACCGATTTTGAAGCCATAAAAGAGGTGGTTTTAAATAATAAAATTACGATGGTAGTCGTTGGTCCTGAAGATCCTTTAGTATTAGGTATTCATGATTTTTTCTTAGCAGATAACGCACTTAAAAACGTAGCGGTTATTGGACCACAACAAGCAGCTGCAACTTTAGAAGGTAGTAAAGAGTTTGCAAAAGAGTTTTTATATAGACATAACATACCAACAGCAGCTTACCAAAGCTTTAATAAAGACACTGTGGAAGATGGTTACGCGTTTTTAGAAACCTTAAATCCGCCATTTGTACTTAAAGCAGATGGATTAGCAGCAGGTAAAGGTGTTGTTATTTTAAATGATATTGATCAGGCTAAAGCCGAATTAAAAAGCATGCTTGTGGATGCTAAGTTTGGGCAAGCAAGTACTAAAGTGGTTATCGAAGAATTTTTGGACGGAATAGAGTTAAGTTGTTTTGTGCTAACCGATGGTAAAAATTATAAAATCTTACCAACTGCTAAAGATTACAAACGTATTGGCGAAGGTGATACAGGCTTAAACACAGGCGGAATGGGAGCAGTGTCTCCAGTTCCTTTTGCTAATCAAGACTTTTTGGATAAAGTCGAAGCGCAAGTGGTTAAACCAACGATTGCTGGTTTGCAAAAAGATAATTTACCATACAAAGGGTTTGTATTTATTGGATTGATAAAAGTAGGAGATGAGCCTAAGGTTATCGAGTATAACGTGCGTTTAGGTGATCCTGAAACAGAAGTCGTATTGCCAAGACTTAAAAACGATTTAGTTGAGGTTTTTCAAGCAATTGCTAATCAAACTTTGGATCAAATTACTATTGAGGTAGACCCAAGAGCAGCAACTACAATTATGTTAGTGTCTGGTGGTTATCCGGAAGCTTATGAAAAAGGAAAAGTCATTACAGGTCTAGAAAATATTGAAGACTCTATCGTGTTTCATGCAGGCGCACAAAATAAAGATGGTGGTATTGTAACCTCAGGTGGTCGTGTTATGGCAATTACTAGTTATGGCGATACGTACCAAGAGGCCATAAAAAAATCTTACCAAAGTATAGATAAACTAAACTTTGATAAGATGAATTATAGAAAAGATATAGGATTTGACCTATAAGTTTTATAAATATGAGTGTGAAGAGATACTTTTATCTTCTTCGTTGTTAGCTGCGTAACCTTTTAATTGTAACATCCAATAAATAAACGCTACAAATCCAATGATGATAAATATCCAAGACATAAAGTTTGCTGCCCACCAGCTTTCTAGTTCTAAGGCTCTTAATGCGTCATAAGGAGCAAATAATACGTCAACAAAAAGGCTTTGTATAGCTTCAAAAAAATCTTTCATAATTATATAGTAGTATATTTATAGTACAAAAATACAAAAAGAGTTAATGATTACAACAATTTTTAGCAAATCCAAACCAATTAATTTTTTAATTGTTTTTAGTATCACACTAATTGCTTTTTTATTGTTGCCTTTTAAGTACCCAAATTTGGTTAATGCTGAAACGTCCATTTGGACCAATATCGCTGTTTTTATTTTAGTGTATTTGTCTATATTATTGCTTAACTTTATAGTTACTAAAAACTTATTATCGCAACAAAATAACTACGAAATTTTATTATTTGCGCTGTTTTTTTTAGCTATTCCGCAAGCCTTTTTGGACTATAAAATTGTAGTCTCTAATTTTTTTATATTACTCACATTAAGACGTTTAATAAGTGTTAGGTCAAAAAAAGATGTAATTAAAAAGCTATTTGATTCAGGGTTTTTAATTGCTATGGCGTCGCTATTTTATTTTTGGGCTATTTTGTTTTTCCCGTTGCTGTTTATTGCTATGTTATTGTTTTCAGAAACCACTGTAAAATATTACTTGGTTCCGTTTATTGGATTGGCTGCTGTTGCTGTTTTAGCAATTAGTTTTTCCGTCCTTGTTTACGATGATTATTTTTTAGCACTAAATATAAATCCAGCAATTAATTTTGACTTTAACAACTATAATTCAGTACAATTTATAACAGCAATAACTATGTTGTTATCTTTTGGTATCTGGTCGTCTTTGTTTTATTTAAAGGATATTAAAAAGAAAATGAGAAGTTATCGACCTTCTTATAAAATCTTATTTTTAGCTTGTGTTTTTGCTAGTGTGATAGCAGCATTTGCACCTCAAAAAAATGGAAGCGAGCTGTTATTTTTATTTGCACCTTTGGCTGTAATAATTACCAATTATATTGAAACTATTGAAGAAAAATGGTTTAAAGAATTGTTTTTAGGATTGTTAGTTGTTATACCAATCGTTTTATTAGTGTTGTAGTTTTGCACCAAAAGCTAAATCGCCAGCATCTCCTAATCCAGGAACGATATAACCTTTATTATTTAAGCTTTTATCTATTGCAGCAATCCACAGATTAGTGTCTTCAGGTAAATTATTTTTTAAATAATCAACACCAGGCTCTGCACCAATTGCAGCAACAATATGCACATGCTTTGGTTTTCCAAAAGGCTCTAAAGCTTTGTAAGTCGCAATTAAAGATTGTCCTGTGGCTAACATAGGATCTGCTAATATTAATGTTTTACCAGTAAGGTCAGGACATGCGAGATACTCGACAACTATTTCAAAAGATTCAGGATTATCTAAATGGTGTCTGTAAGCAGATATAAATGCATTTTCTGATTTATCAAAATAGTTTAGTAAACCATTATGTAAAGGGACTCCAGCTCTAAGTATTGAACATAAAACCACATCGTTTTTTGGGGTTTCAGTCATTATTGTCGCTAAAGGAGTTGTTATAGATCTAGTTTCAAACTCTAAAGCCTTACTTAATTCGTAGCCTAAAATTTCTCCAATACGCTCAATATTTCTTCTAAAACGCATACTATCGTTTTGGACAGAAACGTCTCTGATTTCAGCAATAAATTGATTTAAAATAGAATTTTGTTCAGATAGATTATGAATATGCATGATAATTATGTCTTTAAAAAGTAAAGTTACTCTAATATTTAAAAAGCCAAAACGCGTACAGCCTAAAATTCAGTTTAAATTATGTAATTTTACAGTCTTAAAAATAACAATATGTTTACAGATACAGCAAATACAATATTCCAGGACGTTATAAAAAAGTACCATATCATTAATACGGTAGACCAACCGTTTACCAATGTTTATGATAAAAGCACGCACTTATTAGAGCACCTATTGTACCGTAAATGTTGGATAGATACTGTACAATGGCATTATGAAGATATTATTCGTGATCCACAAATTGATCCAGTTGCAGCATTAACTTTAAAACGTAAAATTGATGCCTCTAACCAAGATAGAACTGATATGGTAGAATATATTGACAGCTATTTTTTAGAGCAATATAAAGATGTAACACCTAAAAGTGATGCAACTATTAATACTGAAAGTCCAGCTTGGGGAGTAGATAGATTGTCTATCCTTGCGCTAAAAGTATACCACATGGAAGAAGAAGCAACTAGAGCAGATGCTTCTGAAGCGCATAAAGCAGCATGCCAGACTAAGTTAGATATTTTATTAGAACAACGTGTGGATTTAAGTACTGCTATTGACACCTTATTATCAGATATCCAAAATGGTGATAAATACATGAAAGTGTATAAGCAAATGAAAATGTATAATGACGACGAGCTTAATCCTGTTTTAAGAAATCAGAAATAAAAACGTGCACTTGTAATTTTAGCACGTGTTTTTAGTATGTCCAAAATACCAAAGCATATCTTAGTAATACGTCTCTCTGCAATGGGAGACGTTGCTATGACTGTTCCTGTTTTACAAGCCTTAACACAACATTATCCAGACCTTAAATTAACCGTTTTAACCCGTCCGTTTTTTGCTCCTTTTTTTAGAGATTTAAAAAATGTTGAGGTTTTTGCTATTGATTTACACAAACAGCACAAAGGTGTTTTTGGATTATATAAACTATCCAAGCAACTAAAAGCATTACAAATAGATGCTGTTGCAGATTTACATAATGTTTTAAGAACTAAGATTTTAAAGCTTTTTTTCTTCGGAAAAAAATTTAAACAAATAGATAAAGGTCGAAGCGAAAAGAAAGCGCTAGTTAATGGACAAAATTTTCATCCTTTAAAAAGTACACACCAACGTTATGCAGACGTTTTTAAAGCCTTAGGTTTTAAGCTTAGCTTAGATAACCCTACTTTTCCTTCAAAAAAAACTCTGCCAGAAGCAATCTTAAACAAAGTAAATAGCCAAAACACAAAGCAATGGATTGGTATAGCACCTTTTGCACAATACACATCCAAAATGTATCCATTGGATCAAATGCAAGAGGTTATTAATGTATTACAGAAGCATTATATTATTTTTCTGTTTGGTGGTAAAGCAGATCAAGCTAAACTGGATACATTAGCAGCAAATAGTGATGCTGTAATAAATGTTGCAGGTCTTTATAATTTAAACCAGGAGTTAGATTTAATATCTAACTTGGATGTAATGATAAGCATGGATTCTGGTAATGCGCACTTGGCAGCTATGCTTGGTGTTAAAGTGATTACTATTTGGGGAGTTACGCATCCTTATGCAGGTTTTGCAGCATTTAATCAGCCTAAAAGCTATAATATTACACCAGACAAAATGCTGTATCCTAAATTACCGACTTCTATTTATGGTAATAAATATCCAGGAGATTATAAAAATGTGGCTGGAAGTATACTACCTAAACAAATTACAGAAAAAGTTACTGCTGTTTTAAACGCATAAAAAAAGCCTCAATTTCTTGAGGCATTTTAGATTTTAACTACTAATATAAAATTAATATCATCCCTTAAACTAACAAATTTCAGTGTTATAATCTGTTTCAAAGATATCTGATACTAGACTAGTTTTATTTTTTGAAGGTCTGTTTTAGATACGATTCGGTAAAAGGTATAAAAAAACGTTTAAACGTTTATTTTGGCTTATACATCATCATAATCGACTACCAATGTAGGTGTTGTAGGATGTGCTTGACAGGTTAAAATTAAACCTTCAGCCACTTCGGCATCTGTAAGTATGTTGTTTTGTCTCATTATTGCTTGACCATCTGTAACTCTTGCAATACAGCTACTACAAACACCACCTTGACAAGAATATGGTGCATCTAAGTCTTGTTTTAAAGCAGCTTCTAATATGGTTTGTTTTTGAGACATAGTAAAGGTCTCCGACTCGTCATCCACTGTTACTGTAATTTGTGTATTTCCATCAGTTGCTTCTGCAGTGGTTGTTGTATTTTGGGTAGCAGCAGTAAATAATTCAAAATGAATAGTATTTTCGGCAATATTATTTTCAACTAAAACTTCTTTTACCGTGTTAATCATTGCTTCTGGACCACAAAGGTAAAACGCGTCAATTGTTACGTGTTTATATTTATTTTTTACAATAAGGTTAACGGTACTTTTTTCGATACGTCCAAATAAAGCGTTCTCTTCTTGAGATTGGCTATATAAAAACTGTACATAAAAACGCTCTGGATATTGATGGTGTAAGGCTAAAATATCTGCTAAAAATATAGTGTCATTAACCGTTTTGTTACCATAAACTAATACAAAGTGGCTTTTAGGTTCTTGCTCTAATACTGTCTTTGCAATACTTAAAATTGGTGTTATTCCGCTTCCTGCTGCAAATGCTGCAATAGTGCGTTCCTCGGATGCTTTTGGTTCAAAAACAAAACGTCCTTGTGGTTTTGCAACCTCTAAAGTATCTCCAGCTTTTAAACTGCTGTTGGCATAAGTACTAAAGGTTCCGTTTGGTACTGCTTTAACCGCAACGGTTAGTATTCCGCTTGACGGAGAAGAACATAATGAGTAATCACGTCTTACTTCTGCATCGTTAATTTTAGTTTTTAGTGTAATATATTGACCTGCTTTAAAGGCATAGTCTTGTTTTAAATTATCTGGTACAGCAAAAGTCAACGTAACACATTGGTCTGTTTGACGTGTGATATCCGAAATTGTTAGTGTATTAAATTGAGACATGGTTTAAATTTTTATGTAAAAATAATGAAGCTTTACCGTTTTGCCTTCTGTTTAGAAAAAAATTAATACATAAGTTTATTATGCATAAGAAAATTATGTATGTTTGTAATATGGCAAATTCAAAATTATATAAAGGTAGTCTAACCACTATTATTTTAAAGCTTTTAAATGAAAGCGAAAAAATGTATGGTTACGAAATGACGCAAAAAGTGAAAGCAATTACTAAAGGTGAACTTAATATTACCGAAGGTGCTTTGTATCCTGCTTTGCATAAGCTGGAAGCTGAGGGATTATTAGATGTCGAGGTCAAAAAAGTTGATAACCGTTTACGTAAATACTATAAACTTACCGAAAAAGGTAATAAAGAAACGGTTAGTAAATTGGAGGAACTTAAGGATTACATTAAAACCATGGAAACGTTTATGAATCCTAAATTAAGTTTGGATTAGTATGAAGTTGAGCCAAAAACAAATAAACCAAATTGATAACTACCTAATTAAACTTAAGGTAAAGTATGTAGATGTTAGATTGGAGCTTATTGATCATTTAGCTTCAGATTTTGAAGCATCTAATAAAAACCAACAGTTAGAAGATTATCTTAAATCTAAAATAGATTTTATTCAAGATTTTGAAAAGAAACGTCAAAAAACAATCCATTGGAGTTATCAAAGAGAAATGTGGCGACGTTTAGCTATGTTTTTTTATATGCCTAACTATATGCTTTTTACAATAATGTTGGGATTTTTAGTCTATTGGATGCAAAAGTTGCAACCAAACAAGACATCAATTATTGTTATTGTAGTTAGTCTTTCAACTATACATTTTTGGGCGCTGATTGCTGGATATTCACATCATAAAACCTTTAAAAAGTTGCAAATGGCACAGCCTTTATATTCAATAATGGCTTTACCTTCTTTATTTTTATACAGTATGGGAGCAGCTAAACCATGGTTAGAAAATCAATATTTTTTTATCACCTTTTGGTTTTTTGCAGTTTTATTTAACATAGCAGGAGCAATCGAGTTGCGTAACAAAAAGAATAAGATTTTAGAGTACTCAAAAAATATTATCTAGATAATGAATTTAACCAAAGACCAAATACAATATATAGATACCTATGTTGAAAAAAGCGGTATAGAATGGTTTGATTTAAAAATCGAATTAGTGGACCATTTAGCTGATGCAACTGCTCAGATTTTGGAAGACAATCCTGAAATTGCTTTTGAAGCAGCAGTGACAAAAGCGAAATTGGCATTTGGGACAAAAGGCTTCAAACCATTGATAACTAATAAAACCAAACAAATAGAGAGTGCTTTTTATAATCGAGTTTTTAAGTATCTGATAACCTTTTTTAGTTTACCTAAAATTATTATTACAGCAGCTTTAATGTATGTATTAATAACCCTTTTTAATGTTGTTGAAGTTAAAGTATACTTTTTTAATAGTTTAGTAGGTGTATTATTTGCTTTTACTATCCTTTCTTTTTGGTGGTCATATAAACGTAAAACAATAGATAATAAAAAACATTTGTCATTAAGTTATATGCAATCCGTTTCGCAAATTGTAAACCTGTTGGCTCAGTTATTTAGTTTTTCTCTAACACTTTTTAAATCAAGTTTAATTGAAGGTCAAGGTGTATTTTGGTTTATTGTTTTGTGGGTGATTTCTTTTCTATTTTGTATTGCGTCAGAAGTTGTGTCAAGAAAAATCTACAAAGACCAAAAATCATTGTATTATCAATATAAAATATTATAATTTTAATGAAGTTAACCCAACCTCAAATACAAAACCTATACGCCTTTACAAGACAACACTACGTTGAGCATTATGATTTACAAACCGAGTTAGTAGATCACTTAGCAAACGATATAGAGTCTGTATGGCAAACACAACCAGATATATCGTTTGAAGAGGCTAGAGACCAAGCCTTCAAAAAATTTGGTGTCTTTGGTTTTATGGACGTGTTAGAACGTCGTCAAAAAGCAATGAATAAACGTTACATAAAGTATTTATGGGCAGAATTAAAACAGTGGTTTACGTTTCCTAAGTTAATATCAACTATTGCTTTGTTTTTGATTATCTATATGTCATTATCTTCTGTTTTAGCAAAATCATTTTTAATAGGGTTTTATGTTCTAATATGTGTTTTTGTAATCTATAAAAGCATACAACTAAAAAAACAATTTAAACAGCGTAAAGCGCTGTCCAATAAAAAATGGATGTTAGAAGAAATAATATTTAAACAAGCAGGAGCTTCAGCAATAATTTTACTCACTCAGCTGCCACAATGGTATAATTTTTCTGGTAATATTTTTAGTTACCCTTACATTGTTTTGGGTGTGTCTATTTTTTCTACACTGTTTTGTCTTTGGATGTATATTAGTTTTGAAGTTATACCAAACAAAGCAGAACAACTTTTAAACCAGACCTATCCAGAATTTTGTTTGTAACATTTTTGCACATTTGTATACTTATCTATTAAACCAACCAAACAATAACAACTATGATTAGTAAATTTTTAAGCTTAGAGTGGAAGTCATTTATTCGCTCGGCAAGCTTTGGTAAAAGCTTAGCAATAAAGATTGTCATGGGCTTTTTTGCGTTATACTTTATTTTAGTGTTTTTAGCATTAGGCTTTGGATTATATCCAATTTTACAGAAAACTTTTCCGGATCAAGACCCTTTTATTGTGGTTAATGGATTTATCTTTTTTTGGTTTTTAGGCGATTTATTATTGCGTTTTTTTCTTCAAAAATTACCAGTAATGAGTGTCAAACCTTTGCTAACCATACCTATTAAAAGAAGTAGTATTGTGCATTTTGTTTTAGGAAAATCTGCATTTTCCTTTTTTAATTTTTTACCCCTTTTTGCTATAATACCTTTTAGTATTATCCTTATTACTAAGGATTATCCACTAGCAACCGTAATGACTTGGGCTGCTGCTATGATCTTACTAACCCTAATAAATAATTTTTTAAATTTTATTATTGAAAGTTTTTCTGCAGAAACAGAATTGTCATTTCTACCAATAATCATATTTGCTGGTACGTTATTTGGACTTAACTATTTTAATATTATTAATATTTCAGGTGCTTTGTCTACAGCTATGTTAGCTATAGTTAACAATCCATTATTACTGCTAATTTTGATTGTAATTTTAATTGGTTTATATCTGTTTAATCATAAAATATTAATTAAAAAATTATACTTAGACCATTCACTTAAAACAAAAATTAAAGAGGTGACCACTTCAGATTTAGGATGGACCAAGCGTTTTGGTGATAGTGCACCTTTTATGCAATTAGATTTAAAATTAATTTGGAGAAACAAACGTCCAAGGTCTGCTGTTTTTATGTTGGTATTTGGATTATTATATGGTTTGTTTTTTTACCCACAACCAATATACAGAGACATGCCAATTATGTATGGTTTTATTGGTGTATTTGTGACTGGTATTTTCTTAATTAATTTTGGGCAATTTATTCCGGCTTGGGATAGTGGATATTACAAAATGTTAATGAGCCAAAATATTAAGTATGAACAATATTTAAAATCTAAATACACCTTAATGGTCCTTAGTGTTATTATCATGTTTGTACTAAGTATTCCTTATGTTTATTTTGGTTGGAAAATCTTAGTTGCACATTTTGCAGCAGCAGTGTATAACATAGGTGTTAATAGTTATGTTATAATGCTTGGTGGATCTTTTAATCGAAAAAAAATAGACTTAAATCAACGTGCAGCTTTTAACTTTCAAGGTACAGGAGCAGTACAATGGTTAATTGGTATCCCATTGTTACTTTTACCATTGGCTATTTTTGGATTATTATCTCATTTTGTTAGTTTTTATGCAGGTATATCTGCGTTAATACTACTAGGAGTTATCGGAATTATTTTTCATCAAAAAATCATGCGCTTTATTACCAATAAGTACTTAGACTCTAAGTATGAAATGATAAAAGCATTTAACCAAGACAATTAATATTTACAAAACTTTTTAACTATGATAACAACAACAAATCTTTCAAAAAAATATAGCGGAAACGAAGTTTTAAATATTTCTAATTTAGACATACCTAAAGGTCAAAGTTTTGGTCTTGTGGGTAATAATGGTGCAGGAAAAACAACGTACTTTAGTTTGTTATTGGATTTAATAAAACCTACTACTGGTTATATTAAAACTAATGGAATATTAGTTAACGAGAGCGAAGATTGGAAACCCTTTACGTCTGCTTTTATTGACGAAAGCTTTTTAATTGGCTATTTAACACCAGAAGAATATTTTTATTTTATTGGTGATTTACGTGGACAAAACAAACAAGACGTAGACAATTTAGTGTCACAGTTTGAAGACTTTTTTCATGGCGAAATTTTGGGTCAAAAAAAATACCTTCGTGATTTAAGTAAAGGTAATCAGAAAAAAGCAGGTATTGTCGCTGCGTTAATTGGTAATCCTGAGGTAATTATTTTGGATGAGCCTTTTGCTAACTTAGATCCAACAACACAAATTAGATTAAAGCAAATTATTAAGGATTTAGCTGAGAAAAAAGGAGTCACTGTTTTAGTGTCTAGTCACGATTTAATGCACGTCACAGATGTATGCGAGCGTATTGTGGTCTTAGATAAAGGTCATGTTATTAAAGATATACAAACTAGCGAAGCAACTTTAAAGGAGTTGGAAGCGCATTTTTCTGGAACAGCAAATCCAGTTTAACAGTCTCTTAGATATGTAAAACATCTAAGTTTCAGTTCATTTTTTGGCTAAAAGTAAAAAAGATGCTTATTTTTACGCACCTGTCCATAATTATAAATAATAATTATGGCATTAATTAGTTATGTATTACACTAAATACAACCGCATTGAGAATAGCATTAAAAATTTGTATAGTTTCTGGTTTGATCTTAGCAACAATTACTAGTTGTTCAAGAAAAAAAAACAGTTTTATAAATCGTAATTTTCATGCAGTTACTGCAGAGTATAACGCTTTGTTTAATGGTTACGAGGCTTTAAAACAAGGACAAAACAGTCTTAACGAAGGTTATAAAGATAATTATTGGGATATCTTGCCTGTTGAGCGTATGCAAGTTAGTGATGAGATTGTTTTACCAGGACAATCAAAAAACGAAAGTTTTACTAAAGCGGAAGAAAAAGCAGTTAAAGCCATCCAAAAACATGGGATGAATATTCAAGGTAAAGAGTATAATCCTCAAATTGATGAAGCCTATTTATTGTTAGGAGAAGCTAGATATTTTGATCAACGTTTTGTGCCTGCTCTAGAAGCCTTTAATTATATCCTTTACAAGTATCCTGCTTCAGATAAGATAAACACAGCAAAGGTTTGGAGAGAAAAAACCAATATGCGTTTAGAAAATGACGAGTTGGCCATTAAAAACCTAAAACGTCTAATAGAACAAGAAGAATTAGAAGGTCAAGAGTTAGCAGATGCGACCTCCATTTTAGCACAAGCCTACATTAATACTAAAGCTTTAGATAGCGCTTTAACACAAATAAAAATTGCAGCTAAAGCAACTAAAAACAATGACGAAAAAGGACGTTTTGGTTTTATAAAAGGACAACTTTATAATGTATTAACCTTTAAAGATAGTGCTAATATCGCATTTGACGAGGTTATAGATTTAAACCGAAAAATCCCACGTCGTTACTTAATGGCTGCTCAGATTGAAAAAGCTAAAAATTTTGATTACGATAAAGGTGATAAAATTGCGTTTTTAAAGCACCTAACCAAATTAGAAAAAAACCGAGAAAATCGTCCGTACCTAGATAAGATATATCACCAAATAGGAGAGTTTCATTTAACTAATAAATCAGATTCCTTAGCAGTAGTATATTACAATAAATCACTAAGAGAAAAATCTACAGATAAAATTTTAATTGCCAAAAACTATGAGACTTTAGGCGATTTTTATTTTGATAGAAACAACTATAAAGTTGCAGGCGCTTATTTTGATAGTACAATGACTAGTATGGTTGAAAATAGTAAACCATATCGTACTATAAAGCGTAAACGCGAAAACTTAGACGACGTTATTTATTATGAAGGCTTAGCCGAAGTTAATGATAGTATACTTAAACTAGTAAACATGTCTGATGCAGATCGTGTTACGTTTTTTACAGACTATACTAATCAACTTAAATTAGAAGCTGAAAAAGAAAAAGAACGTTTAGAAATCGAAGCTAGAAAAAAAGGATTAGCAACAACAAACTTACCAACAAACAACGTCACTAAGCCAAGAGGTGGATTACCAGGTGTTGGTAGTAATTTTTATTTTTATAACCCAAGCACAGTTGCTTATGGTAAAAATGAATTTACTCGTATTTGGGGAGACCGTAAAAATCAAGACGATTGGAGATGGTCATCTGCAAGCGGAAGCGCAATTGGCAATCAATCCAATCCTGATATAGCAGCAGTTTTAGAACAGGACCAAGAGTTTTTAGACCCTCAATATTATATAGCTCAAATACCTACAGCACAAAAAGAGCTAGATAGCATTAAAAAAGAACGTAATTACGCCTATTATCAATTAGGTTTGATTTACAAAGAAAAATTTAAAGAATATAATTTATCTAAAAGCAAGTTTTTAAACCTATTAGCAAGTAATCCAGAGCAAAAATTAATTTTACCTTCTAAGTATAATTTATACAAAATATATGAGATTTTAGGTCAAAATGACGAAGCACAAATAACTAAAACAGATATTATAGCTAATTATGCAAGTTCTAGGTATGCCGAGATTTTAAAAAATCCTGAATTAGCAGCAACTAGAGACGAAAGTAGTCCGGAAAGTCTATATGAAACAACCTATAAATTACTAGAAAAACAAGAGTATGCTCAGGTCATTGAAAAGTCAAATAAATATATTAAGTTTTTTGATGGCGAGCCAATAGTAGCAAAATTCGCACTTTTAAAAGCGACAGCTAATGGTAGGTTAAACGGTTATCAAGCGTATATAGATGGATTAAATGATGTTGCATTAGCATTTGCTAATATGCCAGAAGCAATTCAGGCGCAAGCTATAGTAAACAGTTTAAAATCTGTAAGTGATAAAACATTTAAACCAAATACAGAGTCTACGTCCTTTAAAGTGTTGTTTCAATTTGAAAAAAATAACACTGAAGCGATAGCTACATTTAAAAAAATGTTAGACGAGGTAACCCCTAAAATTCAATATTATAATTTATCCACATCTGTAGATGTATATAATCCAGAAATCTCTTTTGTGGTTGTTCATGGTTTAAAAAGTGTAGATGGTGCAAAAGGATTTGCAGATATATTAAAGGCAGAAGATAAATCTAAGATAGATAGACCTTATTTTGGAATTTCTTCTGACAACTATCAAATTCTTCAAATACATAAAAATCTAAACCAATATTTAGAAAATCAATAATTTCCCTTAAAATGAAAAAAAAGCAACAAGAGCAATTTTCTATTCAAAATATAATAGCAAAAGGTACTAAAATAGTAGGAGATTTTTTTAGTGAAGGAGACTTACGTGTGGATGGATTAATCGAAGGTAATGTTGAGGCGTCTGGTAAAGTAGTCATTGGTAAAGAAGGCGAAATAAAAGGGACTCTTAAATGTAGTAATGCCTATTTTGAAGGTAAACTAGTAGGTGCTTTAGAGTTAACCGAAACCTTAACTTTAAAGTCTACAGCGCATATAGAAGGTGAAGTGGTCACACAAAAACTGGCTGTAGAGCCTGGAGCAACCTTTAATGTATCGTGTGTTATGAAAACGACA
>Ga0209292_1002840_pt1 | contig 19518 bp, 15 predicted proteins | sample GOMGulsemesocosm_2_FD_184634 | JGI IMG/M metagenome (GOLD analysis project Ga0209292, IMG submission 184634) | Methane-oxidizing microbial communities from mesocosms in the Gulf of Mexico - GOM9C Gulf of Mexico (SPAdes) (version 2) | ecosystem: Environmental > Aquatic > Marine > Cold seeps... | reverse complement strand
AAACGGGTAGTAATGAAGAAATTCAGAAATTTTGCGATTTGCGCTTCAATATAAAATTTCCTTTATTTAATAAAATTGACGTAAATGGCGATAACGCTGAGCCATTGTTTAGTTATTTAAAACAACAAGCGCCTGGTATTCTTGGCTCTAAATCCATTAAATGGAATTTCACTAAATTTTTAGTTAATCGCCAAGGTGAAGTCGTCAAGCGTTATGCGCCAACGACAAAACCTGAAGCAATAACCGCTGATATTGAAAAGTTATTGTAATACCTAATGAGCGATAATTTACTTTTAGAGAAGCAGCTGTGTTTTCGAATTTATAGTTTAAATAAATTAATGTGCCGTCTCTATGCACCTATTTTGAAGGAGTTAGCGTTAACCTACCCTCAATATTTAGCTATGTTGGTATTGTGGCAACACAAAAATGGTGTTTCAGTTAAAGAGCTAGGTCATCAGCTTGATTTGGATTCAGGTACGCTATCGCCATTATTAAAACGTATGGAAACTCAGGGGTTACTTGTCAAGGCTCGGCAGTCTCAAGATGAGCGCGTGGTGATTATTAAACTCACTAAAAAGGGGGTTAACTTACAACAAGACGCAGAGCACATTCCTGAAAAAATGTTTTCAGTAACAGGGTTAACACCTGAAAAGTTAAAGGGTTTAACTCAGCAGCTAGATCAGCTTATTGCTAATATTAGTGATTAAACCAATTTAGGCTTATTAAAATGCTGCGTCATTAAAGTGGAAATTGAGTATAGATTCAGGAGAATATGTTCAGGATAATTGCTCCTGCATTATCTAATAAGGTACTTCCTGTACCGTCTGCATTCTCTAATAAGTAGCATCCATGCTACGACCGATAGGACAACTCGGGAATGACGGCTGTTTTTGTGGCAGGTAATTGATGAAAGATAGCCACCCTAGAGCGGCTATCAGTAATCTTATGAAAATAGTTTGTTGTGTAACTTTTCAACAACAAAGTTGGCATCACTTTCATCAACTAAAAAGCATAAGTTGTTAGCACTTGCACCATGACAAATTAAACGAATATTAATATCGTTTATGGTATCAAAAATAGTTTGGCCTATACCTTTAGCACACGTTAAACCATTGCCGATAACGGCAACTAGCGATAATCCATGCTCAACACTTACTTCACAAAGCTGTTCTAACTCTGCAACAACGGTATTAGTAATAACTGATTGCGTTGAACCACTTGGGTTATCGAAAGTTAAAGCGACACTGATTTCGCTAGTGGTGATTAAATCAATACTCAATTCATGTTTAGCTAATATGCCAAAAACTTTCGCTAAAAAACCACTCGCATGTAACATAGCTGGGCTTTTAACCGTGACTAAGGTTTGCTCACGTCTTAAGGCAATAGAACGATATGTTGGATTCGATTCAACTTTTTTCTTAATTTGTGTTCCGCCCTTTTCTGGCTCTTTACTTGAGCCAACAAAAACGGGGATATTACGTCGCATAGCCGGAATAAGTGTTGCTGGGTGCAATATTTTAGCGCCAAATGTAGCCATTTCAGCTGCTTCGCCAAAACTAATTTCTTTAATCGCTCGGGCTTGATCGGTAATACGTGGATCCGTTGTGAAAATGCCGACCACATCAGTCCAAATTGATAGGTTATTACCATTGACCGCCTCTGCAAGTAACGCTGCAGAATAATCAGATCCGCCTCGGCCTAACGTCGTCGTATGACCGAGACTGTCTTGACCAATAAAACCTTGAGTAACAATCACTTTATCGATAAGTTTTGGCAATAATAGTAAGTTGCTTTGTTCACTCAATTGATCAATATCGACTACGGCTTTACCGTGTAAGCTATTGGTTTTCATTACTTGTTGTACGTTAAAGTACTCACCTGGAATATCAATAGACTGTAAAACTTGAGCAAATACACGCGAACTTAATTGCTCACCAAAAGCCAAGATCGCATCCGTCGTTTTAGTGGTGTATTGTAATGATTGCGTTAAAGCATGTTGCGTTAATTCATCAAGAAGGCTGTTAATCTCTTGATTTAAATCAGCTTCTACCTTAGTAGATAAGTGCTGAGTAATGTTGAGCTGAATTGCTCGAATGCTTTCAACGATATCTTTTTGCTCATCCACAGAAACATTCTGCTGGCTTAAACGCACCAAATAATTAGTTACGCCAGCACTGGCTGAAACAACAATTAAGCGGTTACTGCTATCGTTTTTAATAATATGAGCGCATCGTAACATTGCTTGAAAATCGGCTACGCTGGTGCCGCCGAACTTAGCTACGGTTAATGATGATGTTGATTGTACTGGATTCACAAATTTCTCCCATTAAAATACTAGCTATTACTGGAATCTTTATCGAGATTTCCGAGTAAATAACTATTGGAAGAGCATGACTGATTAGTTAACGAATGATAAATTTTGCACGTTTTAGTAGGAAAAGATTAAACGGCAAATAAACGAAAAATTTTCAGCCAGAAGCTCTCCACCTTTTGTTTGATGTCTAATAATATAGACACTGAATTAACAAATACGTCAGGTGACAATCATAAGGATTCAACCTTAGTGACCGAATGTTTAAGTCCACCACTTAAATACTCTCGGCGATAACTTCCCTCAAAAACGGTTATTGGAATGTGGTTCCTCTCGTTTTCTACCTAAGCTTCGCACCTCTTCTGGTACATCGCACTTTAGAGTATTGACCCTAAACCACAATGCGAAATCATTAAACCCGATTTTGCACAATATTGCAACAGGATTTTAGCGCGTTTATACAAAATTATTTGTTCGTCTAGGTTGGTTGCTTGTGTATATAAGACTTAGATTCAAGGTTCTACCGATAGGGTCAATGTATTGATTATTGAGTCCTATTGGTGTGATCACTTTTAGTAAATAAGATTTATCTGGGCAGCCTAGCGTAATAGTTGATATAGTTAATAACATCAATATTTTAGGTCACTTAGCTGAGTCTCATGGATTTATTTCTTCTTAAAAAAATCATTACTGTAATGGTCATGCCTATCAATATAGTACTTTTGTTACTTATTTTTGCATTAATTATTCATCGTAAAAAACCTAAACAGAGCGTTAAGAGCCTATCGATAGCTATCGTCATTTTGTTTATCGGCGCTTTTGCACCGTTTTCAAATACGGTTATGACGGCTATTGAAAATGATTACCCCCCTTATGTTAAAAGCAATTTAGCCATAGATTATATTATTGTGCTAGGTTGCAGCCATAGTACTAATGCTGATTTACCAATAGTTAGCCAGTTAGCAAGTTGTTCTTTACAGCGTACGGTTGAAGCCCTACGTATATATAACCTACACCCTGAAGCAAGAATAATCACTTCAGGTAATGGCGGACATAACCCGATATCGAATGCGGAAGCAGTTAAGCAATCATTGGTGCTTTTTGGTGTTCCTGCACAAAAAATTATAACTGAGAATTTTCCCAAAGATACAGAAGAGGAAGCACAACTTATTGCGCCGCGAGTACAAGGTACCCAAGTGATTCTTGTGACTAACGCCAACCATATGCCTAGGTCCATGAATTACTTTCAAACTGAGGGAGTATTTCCGATTGCGGCACCTACCGGTTACTGGGTAAGAAATCCAGATGGCGATAAAAGCTGGTCTTATTATATGCCTAGTAGTCAAAAATTACAGCAGAGTACCGTTGTCTGGTATGAAAGTTTGGGCTTAGCTGTACAATGGTTTAAATCATTATTTTAGCTAATATCTTGAAAACAGATAAAAGTATTTTAACCCGGTAGTAATTGTTAAACCGGGTTATCAATATCGACAAAGACTACTTCAACTCCGTGTTCTTTAGCTAAATGTTCACCTAGCGCTTTTACGCCATAACGCTCTGTGGCGTGATGACCTGCAGCAAAAAAGTGAATATCCATTTCATGCGCAATATGCGTAGTTTGCTCTGACACTTCTCCCGATAAAAAAGCATCTATGCCCTGCTCTGCAGCAAGTTCAAGGTAACCTTGACCACCACCAGAACACCAGGCAATAGTTTTTATCGGCTTATTACTCGGTGCCGCGATATGCAAACATTCGCGCTCGAGTGTGCTGTTAATTAATTTGGTAAAATCTTCTGCGCTACATGCATCCTTGAAACTACCCTGCATTGAGACACTTAACGGATTGCCAAGCTCTAATGGCGCAACATCTCCAATGTTAAATAACTTTGCTAGTTGTGCGTTATTCCCAAGCGTTGGATGAATATCTAAAGGTAAATGATAGGCAAATAAATTAATGTCATTAACCAATAATGCCTTGATGCGATCATGTTTCATACCACGAATAGCATAGGATTCGTTTTTCCAAAAATAGCCATGATGCACCAGTATGGCATCTGCTTTTTCAGCTATAGCACGTTCAATAAGTGCTTTAGACGCAGTAACCCCAGTGACCACTTTAGTAATGTTTTCACATCCTTGCACTTGCAGCCCATTTACAGTGAAATCTTTTATTTGCTGTGGCTTTAACAGCTCCGTTAAATAGCGTTCTAGTTCAATTGTACGCATCAGTATTTATGCTCTCAGGTAAGTTTTGAATATCATACGACATCACTCGATTGTTTGACACTGCAACCGCGTGGTTACATCAAATGTAAATGTTGAACTGATGTAATTATCGACAATTATTTACTTTACCCATGAGATTAATTGCATACAATATACAGTCAAACCATTGATTATGTGTCAAAATGTTTTTGTTCCATGTCATGAAAGTTTTTGATATAACCTTCATATCAGATTTACTTCTAATAACAATTTGTTATCAGATTGTTACTATCAATAAATATTGATACTAAAAATAATTATAAATAAATAAATCAAAGGAATATATGATGAGATCTACAATGGGGAAGAAGCATTTACTTGCACTAAGTATTTCAACAGCACTTTTAGCGGGTCAAAGTTTTACTACTTTAGCAGCAGAAACTGAAGAAGTGGAACGAATAGAGATTACGGGTTCACATATAAAACGTAACAGTATGGAAGGTCCATCTCCTGTTACCAGCCTCTCACAAGAAGACATTCAAAAATCTGGCGTTACCGACCTTATTAGCCTTTTCACTAAATTACCTATTTCTGGTCAAGGTACCTTTTCAACACAAGCGAACAGTAGTGATGATACTGCAAATGGTGGCTCCTCTGTTTCTCTACGTGGTTTAGGCGCTGATTCAACTCTCATATTAATTAACGGCCGTCGTGTTTCCGTATCTCCTTTTGCTAAAGGCATAGATACTGCTTTTGTTGATATTAATAACATTCCACTTGCTGCTATTAAGCGTGTAGATATTTTAAAAGATGGCGCTTCTGCCACTTATGGCTCTGACGCCGTTGCTGGTGTTATTAACATTATCTTAAGAGACGATGTTGAAGGCGCAGAATTGACCGCTAAAATGGGTGCAACCGCCGATGGTGGTGGTGAAGAGCAAAGCATTAATTTAGTTTTTGGTAACAGTACAGACAATAGTAGTCATACTTTTATTTTAGAATATTTTAATCGTGAAGAAGTTCTTTATGCTGACAGAACTTATTCAGCTACAGCCAACCAGGCTGCCCGTACAGGCGATCCGGATGCCACAGACTTTAGAAGCTCGGCTGGTATTCCAGGAACTATAGCGTTAAAAGATGATCCCACAAATAGACTAATAGACCTTTACGGTAATGACAAATGTGCAGCAGCTGACATCGATTTAGCTAATAATTTATGTCGTTATGACTACGCGCCACCTATGAGTATGATCCCAGCTTCAGAACGTTTCAGCTGGAATTACATGGGTAATTATGAAATCAATGACAATACCAGAGCTTTCGCTGAATTAAACGGACAAAACTCTAAATCAACGGTACGTGGTGCTGGTAGCCCAAGTTTCAATGAATTATTTATGGATGGCGATAACGTTAATCACCCATTCGCCGATATGCCTGAACATGAGTTTTATGAGCAAGATTTAACCATGCGTCGCAGGACTGTTGATATTGGTAACCGTGAAAAACGTGTCGATTCAGACTATTACCGTGTAATACTTGGTTTACAAGGTGAAATTAACGACTGGAGCTGGGAAGGCGCCTATAGCTATATTAAAAGTAGCTCTGTTGAACGTGGCGTGAATGGTTTTCCAAATAAACGCCGTACACAAGAAGCGATAGATAGTGGTTTATGGAACCCGTTTGAACCTTCAAGCAATTCTCAAGAAGCGTTAGATTATATTGAAACCACCACGACTCGTGTAGGTAAGTCGACTATGGAGTCTATGGACTTCAAAATCTCTGGACCTTTGATGGAGATGCCTAGTGGTGAATTGATGATGGCACTTGGTACTGAATACCGTGAAGAGTCAATCAGCGATAACCCAGATGATCAGTTTTTACGTGGTGAAGTCTTTGGTACTGAGGCAACTCAAGCTAATGGCTCTCGTGATAACTTATCCTTATTTGGTGAATTAGCAATTCCGGTAATTGATAACTTAGAAGTTCAAATTGCTGTTCGTTATGAAGATTATAGTGATTTTGGTACGACTACAGATCCTAAAGTCTCATTTTTATGGTCTCCAATGGAAGACTTAAGTCTTCGAGGTTCGTGGGGTACTGCCTTTAGAGCTCCATCTCTTCACCAATTAGGTTTAGGCAAAACAGATGAGTCTCCTAACCTTGTTGATACTATGCGTTGTGACGCTATTGGCAATCAAGATCGCGCCTGTGAGCCACAAGAATATACCGCGGTATTTGAAGGTAACCCGGACTTAGGTCCTGAAACGTCTGAAAGTTATAACTTAGGTGTAATCTATAATATTACCGATGATTTAAACTTTACCCTCGATTATTATAATTATGACATCACTGATATTATTGATTCTGATACTCAATTTGTCATGGATACCTATGGTTTAGATGGCACGATTGTAGAACGTCGCCCAACGTCAATTCCTAATGATCCAGGTGAAGTTATCCAAGTTAATGATAGTTTCCAAAATATTGGTGATTTACAGACTTCTGGTATTGATTTAGACCTTAGATATAATCTAGAAACGGGTGCAGGTACCTTCAAATTTGGTTACGTAATGAATTATGTGCTTAGTTTTGAAGATCATAAAAACACTAAAGAAGGTGGTTTTGAACAGCCTCAAATGCGTTTTACTACTTCAGTTGATTGGGTATTAGACGATGTTAGTGCCCGAGCTGCTATCAACTATGTAGATTCATTTGAACAAGAAGCTTCACTAAAACTGAATAAGAAAGTTGATTCTATGGTTACCCTTGATGCCTCTATTAATTACTTTGGTTTTAAAGATGTAGTATTAACGGTTGGTGCCACTAACTTAACTAACGAAGAGCCTCCTTTTGCTTACCATGATTTTATGGGCTTTGCGGTAAACGTGCATAGTGGCCAAGGTCGATTTGCTTACGCACAAGCAAGTTATAAGTTCTAGTTCTAGTTCTAGTTCTAGTTCTAAAGTTTAAGCGCTAAAGAAAATCTTTAACAGAAGGTAAAATCATTTACAGTGATTTTGCCTTTTTTATTGTCTATTTATTAGATTCTTATACTAATGATTATTTATCCGCATTAGATTTATGAGTGCGTAAGCTGGTTGCTTTTACAGGTTGAAAACCTGGTCTGATCTGCCATTTTGGTTTGATCGGCGTTAACGGCAGCACACGCTTTTTTGCAACGATGACATAAACAGAGCCTAACGCAGGTAAATAGCTCTTGGCAAACGTATGCCACTTTTGTTGTAAACTTTCGGTACTCACCTTGCCCGTTAAACTGCTATGTAAACAACGTTGGTCGGCTAAAATTTCAAACCCCATCAAATGTAACCAATCTTTGACTCGCATCGGTGAGAAAAAGTGTTCATTCCACGGTGTTGTATTTCTTCTATAAGGTAGTAAACGATTTAAACCAACAAGACTTAGTGGATTAAAACCGGTTAACACTAAATAGCCATTAGGGATCAACACCCGGTTAGCTTCGCGGACCACATGATGAGGATCAAGAGAAAACTCTAGTGCATGACTTAACAAACACACATCAACGCTGTGCTCTTGCAGAGGTAAATCATCGATATCTCCCACCACATTAGCGAACTTATTTTTAATACTAATATTAACTTGGTGATTAATAGTGCAGTCGGCTATTTCAATTTCACTACTTAACGCACCAAGCTTAATTAAATGATAACCAAAAAACTTTTGCCACCATGGAGCAAGCTCTTGCTCTATGGCTCTTTTAATGACCTCTCCATTTGGCAAGTCTTGCCATGAGTGAGGATAATGTGGTTGTCGAAAAGCTAACGCAGGTTTCATAGAGTCTTCTCTAGGCGTATAATGTTGATTAAGTATCTTCTTATTTAAGTATATACCCGATACCAATCAAAGTGCTGGAAAACCTGCATCTTGAATGGTAGCGGGTATATAACAAACTAAAGGTAAAATCTCATATGGCTAATAATCAGCAAATGGTTACGGCAATTAACGCTTTTAATGATAATTACATTTGGGCAATTTCAAGCCAAGCAAACAATAATATTGCACTTGTCGACCCCGGTGATGCTTTAGTATGTATAGCGTATATGAAACAACATAATGCTGTGTTATCTGCCATTTTGATTACCCATCACCATAAAGATCATGTTGGCGGTATTAAAGAACTACTTGAATATGCCAAAGGTAAAGGCTGGCCTGTAACCGTTTACGGCCCAGCGAGTGAAAACATTAAGCTGCTCGATGTTACGCTTAAAGAAAATGATACTGTTAGCTTAACTGAGCTTAATTGTCAGTTTACTGTGCTCGACTTACCTGGGCACACAAAAGGCCACATTGCTTATCATAACGACAAGGTGCTTTTTTGTGGAGACACATTATTTTCAGGTGGCTGTGGTCGGATATTTGAAGGGACAGCTGAGCAAATGCATCACTCACTAACTAAATTAGCTCAGTTAGCCTCTGAGACCTTAATCTATTGCGCTCATGAATATACTCAAGCGAACTTAGCTTTTGCCTTGGCTGTTGAACCCACCAATAATGCTCTGCATAATTATGTAGAAGTAGTAAATAATAAACGTCAACAAAACCAAGCAACTATTCCAAGTAATATCGCGCAAGAACTGCAGGTAAACCCTTTTCTACGCTGTCATGAACGGTCAATTAAGCAAGCTGCACAAGCTTATAGTAAGCAAGACCAAGCCTGTGAAAGTGAGGTATTTTCGGTTATCAGAGCATGGAAAGATAACTTCTAGAAACAGGAGGTTTAGTCCATTTATAACGGGAACTATTATTAACTAGTGATTAAATATGCTAATCTGCTTAATCATTTTTCAATTCCCGCTTATTTTACTGGTTATTCATGAAGTATTTATTATTACCCGTTGTCGTTCTATTAGCTGGCTGTCAAAGCCTATCCCAAAGTGATGATAATGCCGTCACTGATACTGAAACTGCAAACCCAGTTGAAATAAACCAGGCATTATTAGCTGATGAAAGCATTGATGTTATTCATCCTATTGCTGATATTGACTTCTCTTTAAACAATACCTTAAAAGATCAAAAATCAATTGATGAAAATAATATTTGGCCGCGTATTCGTAGCCAAATAACCTTTGATATTCCAGAACACAAACGCCTTGTATCCCAGAGGAACTGGTATGTAAAACATCCAAGTTACCTTAAACGCGTAGCTAAACGAGCAGAGCCATTTCTTTATTACATTGTTGAAGAGTTAGAAAAGAATGATATGCCAATTGAGTTGGCGCTTTTACCTATTGTAGAAAGTGCTTTTGATCCCTTTGCTTATTCGCACGGTCGCGCTTCAGGCATGTGGCAATTTGTACCCGGTACCGGCGAACGCTTTGGTATGAAGCAAAACTGGTGGTATGACGGCAGACGTGATGTGGTTGCTTCAACTGAAGGCGCGATAAAATATCTAAAATATTTAAACAAATTTTTCGATGGCGACTGGATGCTTGCCTTAGCAGCTTATAATTCAGGAGAAGGTCGTGTTAGGCGAGCGGTAAGAAAGAATAAAAAACTTGGGAAACCAACTGATTTTTGGTCACTTGACTTACCAAGAGAAACCCGCGCTTACGTACCAAAATTATTAGCATTAGCTGATATTATCAAACGTCCTGAAGATTTTAACCTGTCACTTTATTCGATTGATAATAAAAGTGTTTTAACTCAGGTTGATATTAAGTCACAACTGGATTTAGCTAAAGCGGCAACCCTAGCTGGCTTGTCATTAGCTGAATTGCAGCGTTTAAATCCTGGTTTTAATCGCTGGGCGACTGATCCCGATGGTCCTCACCGTTTATTATTACCTTCTCACAGTGTCGAAAAATTTGAAGTTGGCCTGAATAAGCTTAGTAAAAAAGACAGACTTGCATGGCAACGTTATAAGATTAAAAACGGTGATAACTTAGGGCTTATTGCCAATAAATTTAATACCCGTGTTGATTTGATACAACAAGTAAATAACATTGAAGGTAATCAAATTCGTGCTGGCAAACATTTACTCATCCCTGTCGCAGCTAAATCACTCGACAGCTATGTATTCTCGCAAGAGCAACGTATTGCCAAAAAACAGAGTAGACCACAAAAAGGTCGTAAGGTGGTTCATACCGTTAAATCTGGTGATAACTTATGGGACATAGGCCGTAAATATAAGGTAAATGGTAAGAGTATCGCAAAATGGAATGGTTTTGCGCCAAGAGATACTTTAAAGCTAGGTCAAACATTAGTAATTTGGCAAAAAGAGTCTAGCAAAAAAAGTAAATCAAGCTATGCCAACAGTAAAACAGGTAACAATATTGAAAATGCAATTATGCGTAATATTACCTATAAAGTTCGACGCGGGGATTCTTTTGCTCGTATAGCAGATAAGTTTAATGTTCGTATTAGTGATATAGAACGTTGGAATAATCTTGATAGGAAAAAATACTTACAACCCGGTCAACGATTAAAACTTGCTGTAGATGTTACTAATAATATTTAACTGTTAAGTTATAAAAGTATCTAAGAAAAAACGAGCAGTATTGCTCGTTTTTTATTTATAATTTATTTAAATTAGCGTAGCAAACTATAAACGCTGACTGGTAAAGTCGATAAAAAATGTTTGTTTCTGCTCTGCCACCTCTACCGTTATCCATAAACGCCAATCCATCTGCTCTTCACTACAACTCGCCAACAGACTTTGTGCAAGATAAATACCTTCACTACTTCCTTGCTCGAAGAAAACAGGTACTTTGCCCATAAACATATCCTTACCTTCAAGATAAGCTGATACTTTAGTTATACGTTTTTGTGCTCTTTGCTCATTACTCTTTTCTGAGCCTTCTTGAAGGAGAGATAATTCAATAAAAAAGGGTAATTCAGTTTTAACTTTATCTAATAACTGCTGTTGAGAGAATTTCAGACTAAAATTAGCAAACTCTGTACTCACTTTACATCGACTCTGACTCTCGATACATTGCAATTTTAATAGATTATCACTATTTACAGCACTCTTATCTGCTACAGGTTTACAGCCACTGGTTAACAAGATAAAACCGAAAAATATAATTTTTTTAAACACGTTATTGAATCCTATAAAAGTACTTACACACTGAAAAGCCAACGTTGTTATTATCCACTAACGCCCGTAAACTAGCTAGCCTAAGTATTATACTCATGATACTTCAAAATGTCTGTTTCAGGAGCCTGAGCGAGTATTTCGAGGTAACATGAGTATTAGCTATCTAAATCACTCGTGGTAAGTAAATGACCCTGCCTAGTAAATCAGACAATAAAGCCCCTTCACGTTATATAGACTGTGAAATTTGCTCAATGCATGCAATCTGTCAACCCCTTGGTTCTGAAGAACATAGCATTGATTTAAGTAATAATTACCTAACCAGACGTATTGAGATAAGCGCTGAGCAAAGTACTTTACAAAAAACTAACCAATCAACGGGTGCAATACTTTTCGAACAGGAAAAACCACTAACGGCAATTTTTGCTGTATGTTCAGGAACTTTCAAACTGACTCGACAAAACAAAGAAGGTATCGAAAAGGTGATAGGTTTTCGGTTTCCTGGGGAACTTATCGGCGATGATGCATTATATCTAGCAAGGTATAACTACAGCGCCGTTGCTCTAGGAGATAATTCAGTGTGTGAAGTTTTTGTCGAAAAACTAACTGCTTGCTCGAAATTAGCCCCTGAATTACAGTTAAATTTAATCCATTTACTGACAAAACAAAGCTATGAACAGCAATGTCATAACCAAGCTCTTGTCGGTAAAAAGTCTGCCGAGTCTTTGTTAGCTGCTTTTATCCTGAACATTTGCCAACGAAATGCGAAAACCTCGGGCAACATAACAAAGTTAAACCTAAACATTAGTCGTCACGATATCGCTTGCTTCTTAGGTATGCGTCGTGAGACGTTAAGCCGTTTGTTATCAAAACTCCAACAAGAAAAACTCATAAAAATCAATGGAAAACAGCTAAATATATTAGCCATCGATACCTTAAAACAGCTTGCTAATCATTAACAGTCTCACTCTGTTATTCATCCCTCCCATATTTAAATAACCACCACGCTTTTAATTTACTGAAAAAGGTCTATAAATAAGGTTACGCCTATGTGCGATAATTTTTAGCTATCGACAAAAATAAATATGGGAATCCCTGCTAACTCATTGAGTTGTTATTATCTTTTTATCAGAATGTCAATATCCATATTCGAAATAGGGCTAATTATCTTTTATTGATCTACATCAAATTTAAACGCGCATAGTTGTTGATTTATATGCTCTGCAAAGGGTAAAATTGCCGGGATTTTGACACATTTACTTACAGTGGTGTGACATATCTCACAGCTCAACGAGCAAACTCATAGAATTAGTATAAATTGTGTCCTATATCTAAGGCTTTTCAAGTTTAGGTATTACAGCAAGAGATACTTTCTGTTTAATAATAACACTGCGGAATCCTTAACATGACCACAAGTAATACGTCAGCAGTAGACTACAACTTCGATGTTGTACGTCAATTTACTGTAATGACTGTAATCTGGGGAATCGTTGGTACACTCGTAGGTGTACTTATCGCGGCCCAATTAATTTGGCCTGCGTTAAACTTTGATACACCTTGGTTAACCTACTCTCGTCTTCGTCCACTTCATACTAATGCGGTAATTTTTGCCTTTGGTACAAGTGCTTTATTTGCAACCTCTTATTACGTTGTCCAGCGTACCTGTCAAGCAACCTTGTTTGGCGGTAAACTAGCAGCCTTTACCTTTTGGGGTTGGCAAGCGGTTATTCTATCCGCGGTAATTACTTTACCTTTGGGTTACACCTCATCAAAAGAATATGCGGAGCTAGAGTGGCCAATTGATATTCTTATTGCCGTAGTATGGATTTGCTACGCCATTGTTTTCTTTGGTACTTTAATTAAGCGTAAGACTTCACATATTTACGTTGCCAACTGGTTCTTTGGTGGCTTTATTATTACCGTAGCGGTTTTGCACATTGGTAACTCAATGGTCATTCCTGTATCAGCAATGAAGTCATACTCTATCTACTCTGGTGCTATCGATGCCATGATGCAGTGGTGGTATGGACATAACGCCGTTGGTTTCTTATTAACTGCTGGTTTCTTAGGTATGATGTATTACTTCGTACCAAAACAAGCGGAACGTCCAGTTTACTCGTACCGTTTATCTATTGTTCACTTTTGGGCATTAGTTTCTTTATACATCTGGGCTGGTCCTCATCACCTACACTACACTGCATTGCCTGATTGGGCACAGTCTGTTGGTATGGTAATGTCTATCGTGTTATTCCTTCCTTCTTGGGGTGGTATGATCAACGGTATTATGACTTTATCTGGTGCTTGGCATAAACTTCGCACTGACCCTATTTTACGTTTCTTAATTGTTTCATTATCTTTCTACGGTATGTCTACCTTCGAAGGCCCAATGATGGCAATTAAATCAGTGAATGCATTATCTCATTACACTGACTGGACCATTGGTCACGTACACTCTGGTGCACTAGGTTGGGTTGCGATGATTTCAATTGGTGCTATGTATCACTTGATCCCAGTATTATTCAATCAAGGTCGTATGTTCAGCATTCGCCTTATCAACGTACATTTTTGGTTACACACCTCAGGCGTAGTCCTTTATATTGTTGCTATGTGGATTTCAGGTGTCATGCAAGGGTTAATGTGGAGAGCAGTAAACAGTGATGGTACGTTAACGTACAGTTTTGTTGAAAGTTTAACGGCTTCTTACCCATTCTACTTTATGCGTTTCGTCGGTGGTGTATTAATCGTTGCTGGTTTCATCTTAATGGCCTACAACATGTTTAAAACAATTTATGCGAAAGACGGAAGTCTTAAGCCTATTGAAGCTGCATAAGGAGAACAAACATGAAAAATTCACATGAAAAAGTTGAAAAGAACGTTGGTTTGTTCTTCTTGTTTACTGTTTTTGCAATCAGCATCGGTGGTTTAGTTGAAATTACCCCGTTGTTTTTCCAAAAAGAATTAGCAACTCCGGTAGATAACTTAAAGCCATATACAGCGCTACAAATGGAAGGACGTGATATCTACATTCGTGAAGGTTGTAGCAACTGTCATAGCCAAATGATTCGTCCGTTTCGTGCTGAAACAGAGCGTTACGGTCATTATAGTGTAGCTGGTGAGCATGTTTGGGAACATCCATTTTTATGGGGTTCTAAACGTACTGGTCCTGACTTAGCACGTGTTGGTGGTCGTTATAGCGATGATTGGCATATTGCTCACTTAACCGATCCTCGTTCAGTAGTACCTGAGTCAAACATGCCTGCTTATAACTGGTTGAACACCAATACCCTTGATGGGGAAATAACAGGTAAGAAGCTAGAAACATTTAACTTCTTAACTCGTAACCGTAGTCATAAAGACGAAAATGGCAAGGCAATTCCGCTTTATACACAAGCTGAAATTGACGGTGCTAAAGATGCGGTTAAAGGTAAAACTGAAATGAGTGCCTTGATTGCATACTTGCAATCACTTGGCCACGCATTGAAGTAAGCTGACCATTATGGATTACGGAACACTTAGAGGGTTTTTTGCCCTCCTTATATTAGCGTTGTTTATTATCATCGTTGTATGGTCTTACTCAAAAAAGCGTAAAGACTCATTTGATGATGTCGCAAACTCTATTTTTGAAGAAGACAAAAAAGATACTGCAGGTAATAAACAAACTCTTAATAAAGATAGCAAACAGGAGACGAATAATAATGTCTAACTTCTGGAATATATGGGTTTGGGTTCTTACCCTTGGCTCGTTAGTAGGTTGTTTTTTAATACTACGAATGTGCTTAAAGAACTTTGCAGGCGTTGAAGAAGGCGAACCAACCGGTCATGTTTATGACGGTATTGAAGAGTTAAATAACCCTTTACCTAAATGGTGGAGTACGTTTTTCTTATTCACTATTGTTTGGGCATTTGGTTATATTGCAATGTATGGCTTAGGGGCCTGGACCGGACTTTTAGGCTGGAAAAGCTCAAACCAAGGCATTTTAAACATCGCTGAATCAAAAGCTAAAACTGCTGAGAATTTAGCATTAGACTCTGGCGTATTAGTTCAATATGACCGTGAAGTTGCTGCTGCTGATGCTAAATTTGGCCCTATTTTTGAAGCTTACGCTGCGCGTAGCATTGAAGATCTAGCGACCGATGATGAAGCACTAAAAGTTGGTCAGCGTTTATTTATCCAAAACTGTTCACAATGTCATGGCTCCGATGCTCACGGTACTACAGGCTTTCCTAACCTAGCTGATAAAGACTGGTTATATGGCGGTACACCTGAAGCGATTAAAGAGACCGTTATGAATGGCCGTATTGCTGCTGGCATGATGGCTTGGGAAGGCGCTTTAGGCGGTGACCAAGGTGTTAAAGAAGTTGCAGCTTACGTTATCAGCTTAAGTGGTCGCTCTGTTGACCCTGATTTAGCAAAAGCAGGTAAAGGTAAATTTGCCATATGTGCTGGTTGTCATGGTCCTAATGGACAAGGTAGCTTAGCTATGGGCCTACCAATGGGCGCACCAAACTTAACCGATAATATTTGGTTATATGGTGGTTCAAAACGTGCCATTGAAGAGTCTATTCGTTATGGACGTGCTGGTGTTATGCCGCCATGGAAAGACATTCTTGGTGAAGAAAAAGTTCACCTAATTAGTGCTTATGTTTATAGTCTTTCTCAAGATTAATAAGCTAAACCACTGACACTATTGGTGTTGAAGGTTCTTGCTCACTCTTTGCCATCAATGGCACTGTGAGCTACCGTTTGTCCTGAATATAAAAAGCCCTTGTTACACTTTGTAACCAAGGGTTTTTTTATGTTCTTTCGCGACTAGAAAACTAGCTGCTATCCCATAAAGAATGTATAATCTACCCACTTTTTATACGAGTCTTTCAACACAGTATTAATTATTATGACGTCATCAAATCTTATGAAAACACCTGAGCCTGAGCAAGTATCCTATTGGTATCGTGAGCCTTGGGCTTGGCTGGTATTCCTGTTGCCTTTTAAGGCTATTGTCGTCGGTATTCCCTATTATATTATTGCCAATACAAACCCTGACCCAATAGTGATCGGTGATTACTACAAAAAGGGTAAATACATTAACTTAGAAGTAACTAAGGTTAAGTTGGCACAAAAACTAGGTATGAAGTTTGCTCTTAAATTAACTGACAATGAGTTAATTATCAAACCAACCGGTATTGAAAAAATATTCCCGGTACTTAACGCGAATTTTTTCCACCCTACCCAGGAAGGCAAAGATTTTAATTTAGCCTTAACACCTGATGGTAACGGACATTTTAGACACCAATTTGATCACGCAGTGAGTGGTAAGTGGAAGCTGACCTTGAGCTCTTTTGATGGTAAGTGGAAAATACAAAATACCATTAGCTTACCGCAAAGTGACTTTATTGATATTGTACCGGATCCAACCAGAGCTCAATAAAGTACAGAAATACTACTTTTATCTAAAGAAAAGTATCTCCTCTCTTACTCATAAGCAAACACTACCCTCGTGTTTGCTTTTATTAGAAAATAAGCCATGACCAGTAACTGTTTTCATTGTAGTGAAGTTGTACCTACCGGTATTAACCTCTTTGTCACCATTAACAATACTAGCCAAGCTATGTGCTGTATTGGCTGTCAGGCTGTTGCACAAACCATAGTAGATAATGGTTTAACACAATATTATACCGTAAGAACAGAGCCAGCTCATAAGGGACAAGCCTTAATCCCTGAACAGTTACAAAAAAACAAATTACTTGATGAAGCGGTTTTACAAAGCGAATTTGTTTTTCACAGTCATAATGAAGACGATAATAGCAAAGAGGCAATATTAACTATTGATGGTATAAGTTGTGCCGCTTGTGCTTGGCTTATCGAAATGCAGTTAGAAAAACTGCAAGGTTTACTTAATATCAACGTTAATGCGACTAGCCAAAGAGCAACGGTGAAGTGGCAAGATGATGCAGTAAAGTTGAGTGATATTTTACTCGCCATTGAAAACATTGGTTATCAAGCCCTGCCCTTTAAAGCTAATGACGCAGAACTAAAAAATAAAGAACAAAGCAAAGCCTTTATTAAGCGCCTTGGTATTAGCGGCATCTTGATGATGCAAATTATGATGATAGCGGTTGGACTATATTTTGGCGCCTTTGCTGATATGTCTGAGCACAATAAGGTTTACCTGCGCTGGGTTAGCTTTATTCTGGCGACGCCTATTATTTGTTATGGTGCATTACCCTTTTATACTGGCGCGATCACAGCGATTAAAGCCAAACGCTTATCCATGGATGTTCCTGTTTCTATTGCTATCTTGTTAGCCTTTACCGCGAGTGCCTGGGCAACCATTACCCAACAAGGAGAGGTTTATTTTGAATCTGTCTCCATGTTCACCTTTTTACTACTTATAGGTAAATTTTTAGAATTTAGGGCTAGGTCACGTGCTGCTCAGGTTTCAGCCAACTTATTAAAATTAATGCCAATGACGGCAACTAAAGTTGTCACCTGCAGTGATAGCTCAAGCAAAACCGCACAAAATAAGCCTATACAAAGTAAAGAAATACTCGTGGCGGCTAAACAGCTCATCAAAGGAGATGTTGTGCTGATTAAACCGGGTGAAGTAGTACCGGCTGATGGTGTGATTACCAGCGGTAGTAGCCAATTAAATGAAGCCATGCTCTCAGGTGAACAATTACCGGTAAATAAAACAGTTAATGACCATGTCTTTGCTGGCACACTTAATGGTGATGGCAATATTACTGTGCAGGTAAAACAAGCAAGTAGTCAGTCATTTTTAAGCCAACTGATCCGCTTAAGCGAACAATCTCAAGCGCACAAACCTAAAATAGCGCAATTATCGGATAAGATAGCTCAGTATTTTGTCGCGGTAATTTTACTTACCTCTATAGCTACGGCAATTTATTGGCATCAACATATGCCTGAAGAAGCTTTCTGGATAACCTTGTCTGTTTTAGTCGCAACCTGCCCATGCGCACTTTCATTAGCAACACCAACAGGCTTAACCTGTGCAACCACACGTTTAAATAAAGCAGGTATCATGATAAAAGGCGGCCATGTTATGGAAACTGTGCCGCAAATTAACTGCTTTGCTTTTGACAAAACGGGTACCTTAACCACTGGCGAATTTTCCATTGATAAGCTTGAGTTAATCGACAGCGGTTCAGAGGTTACGGGGAAACAATATAACCAAGAGCAAGTACTCGCCATTGCTGCAGCGTTAGAAGCACATTCTGAGCACCCTATAGCTAAACCTTTTGCCGAGCACAGAGATCACAGTATTACTGCTGAGCAAGTTAAAGTGCACTCTGGCAAAGGTGTTACTGGCACAATAAACACCACTGATTATGCTATTGGTAAGACTAGCTGGTTAGAAAGTGAAGCTGATCTTAATCATAATCAACGACAGTTACTTAATAGCGCAAGCTGTGTATTAATTGCGAATAAACAAGTTATTGCGGCTTTTTATCTGGTAGATAAAATTCGAGATGAGGCTTTTGCAACCTTAACTAGACTCAATAAAGAACACAAAACCTTATTATTATCCGGAGATAGTCAACTCGCTTGTGACACTCTGACACAACAACTACCGCTGAATAGCGCATTAGGCGGCCTCAGTGCTCAAGAGAAAATGCAGCAGATTAAAAAATCCCAAGCAAAAGGTTATAAAGTAGCCATGACAGGTGATGGAATTAATGATTCTCCCGTGTTTGGCGCTGCACATGTTTCTATCGCTATGGGTTGCGGTGCTGACATCACCAAAAGTGGTGCCGATGTTATCTTGCTTAATAACAAATTAAGCAACATCGATATCTTGATAAAAGTATCACACCGAGCCCGCCGAATAATTTTTCAAAATTACTTATGGGCTTTTGGTTATAATGCTATTGTATTACCCTTAGCTGTGTGTGGTTATATAACACCTTACA
>Ga0209292_1002834_pt1 | contig 19544 bp, 17 predicted proteins | sample GOMGulsemesocosm_2_FD_184634 | JGI IMG/M metagenome (GOLD analysis project Ga0209292, IMG submission 184634) | Methane-oxidizing microbial communities from mesocosms in the Gulf of Mexico - GOM9C Gulf of Mexico (SPAdes) (version 2) | ecosystem: Environmental > Aquatic > Marine > Cold seeps... | reverse complement strand
TATCATTAAGACTGCTGCCATCAATAGCATTGACTGTTGAAAGCCAAACGTGGCTAATAAAAAGCCACCGAGAAAAAAACCGACACCTTTTAACGCATTTTTTGAGCCTGTTAATAGTGCCACCCACTTAAATAAAGGAGATGTCGTATGTTCAGAACTATCAACAACTAAAGCTTTAATGCTGCTTTTGGCACTCATTTTATTGAGATCCTTAGCAATGCCCGATAACGCTTGAGCAAACATCACCCATATCACAGTGAGCATGTCACTTGGAAAAGCCAACATCAATAAAGCCATGACTTGTAAGCCTAAACCAATATTCATGGTTTTATTCAAACCAATACGCGCTCCTAACCAGCCACCAATGAGGTTAGTAATTACCCCAAAGGCTTCATAAAATAAAAACAGTAAGGCAATGGCTAATGGCTGATAACCTAGTTGATGAAAATACAACACCACCAACATCCGCAAAGCGCCGTCGGTTAAAGTAAAAAACCAATAATTCGTGGTAATAACTAAATACTGTTTAATGTTTTCAGGCAAGTCTCGTACTTTATCGAACACTAGCTTTAATCCGTTATTTGGTCAATTAAGCCGACTTTTTTCATTAACTCCGCAGCTCTATTGGCGTAGCCCCATTCATTGTCATACCACAAATACATTTTCAACTGGGTATCATTAACCACCATGGTCGATAGCGCATCAACAATTGACGAACGAGGATCAGTTTTATAATCAACCGAAACTAAAGGTCTTTCTTCATAACCTAAAATGCCACTTAACGCTCCTTGAGCCGCATCTGACATTAGTTGATTAATTTCCTCAACGGTAACCGCTCTATTCATCTCAAAAACACAATCAGTTATTGAGGCGTTGGCTAAAGGCACTCTTACCGCATGACCATTAAGCTTACCTTGTAATTCAGGAAAAATAACAGTGATAGCGGTGGCAGAGCCTGTTGTAGTAGGGATCATGCTTTGTCCACAAGCTCTTGCTCTGCGTAAATCTTTATGAGGCGCATCTAATATAGTTTGCGTATTGGTAATATTATGCAGTGTGGTCATGCTGCCATGTTTAATACCAATCGTATCTTGTAATACTTTTACCACAGGGGCTAAGCAATTCGTGGTACAAGAAGCTGCAGTAACGATGGGATGTTTATCTGCTTGATATAAATCATCATTGACTCCCATGACGATATTCAATATCCCCTCGTCTACTTTTTCATCCATTTTTACTGGTGCTGTCACTACGACACGTTTTACCTTTTGATCTAAGTAAGCTTGTAATTTAGCAGGTGTTTTCATCACCCCTGAAGCTTCAATAACCACATCACAATTTGACCAGTCGGTATCGGCAATCGAATGATTATTGCTGATCTTAACCTGTTGGCCATCAATCACCATTTGCTCATTTTCAACATTCGCCTGGTATTGCCAAATGCCATGAACAGAGTCGTAATTAACAAGATGTGCCAAGGTTTTAGCATCACCAGCGGGATCGTTAATTTGTACAAACTCAATTTCAGGCCAGTGCCAAGCGGCGCGAAAAACCAAACGGCCCATGCGTCCAAAACCATTGATTCCTACTTTGATTGTCATCTTTTCTACCTTTTTACCGATTAAATTACTGCATTTCTAGTTGCAACATTGCTGCTGTCGTTGCGGCCTATTACCCATTTGATTAAGTCTGTTACTGCTTTCAATCAACAGTTCATTACTACTTTCAAAACAGAGTTCTATTGTATGTTGTTGCCATGTTGGTAAGTACTTAGACAGGCTGTAAAATACCCATTTACCTTCCCTCCTATCAACTAATAACTTCTCGCGTCTAAGCTGTGCAATATGACGAGATATTTTTGGTTGTGACAAATCCAGTGCTTGGGTTAATTCACATACACAAAGCTCTTGCTCTTGATGAATATGGAGCAATATTTTCAACCTTGTTTCATCCGCTAAATTTTTGAAAAAGCTTATCGCTTCCATTTACCACCCACACATATGGAAAAACATATATATGGATTTTCATATATATAAAATAAAAATGCAATAGATTTTTGAAATCTATAAATGGATTAAGTGACTTATCACTCAGAAAGATAAAAAGAGAGCATTCATATCAAGGCATTGCTATTAAAATAGCTGTAACGGTCAAATAACAAATCAACAAGGTGATACCAACAGATCTTTGATTAATGACTCTTGAACAATGCTATCAATTAAAACGCCAGAATAGCTATGCAATGAAAAATTAATACTATAAATGGATAGTGCTTGTTTGATCACCAATGCATTGTCAGGGCTAACCCTTCCGCCAATAACAATTTCAACTTGACCTTTTGCATCTTTCAAAGTCTGTTTTAATTGCTCGATTCCATCTACAGCAGTGCCGGTATCACCCCACTTTAACCCTGAAGTTAATACGCGTTGGATACCTAATTCAATTAATTGAGTTAACGCATCATTTGTATCTACTAAGGCATCAAATGCACGATGAAAAGTAATTTCAAGATCTAGTGAATTAGCCTGTTTGATTAAAGTGCTCAAAGCGGATAAATCAAGATGATGATCTTTGGTTAAACAACCAAAAGCCACACCATCAGCTCCAGCTTCTTTAGCCTGTGAAATCTGCTCAGCCATGATTGATATTTCATTACTGCTATAGCAAAAGTCCCCTAAACGGGGTCGGATCATTACTAATAATCCTTTCCGATCTTCAAATGCTTGACGAGTAATTTTTATTGCTTCAAAGCTCGGAGTTAAGCCATCGTGCTCCATAGCTGAGCACAATTCAATACGATCAGCGCCTGATTGATAAGCCGTAGTTACATTTTTCTTAAGTGTTGTTAAATCATCACTGTTTAAACAAATTTCAATTTTTATCATCGTGTTGATAAAGTACGTTTTTCAACTGTTCAATAAGGATATTAGACAATCTTATTATATAAAATGACAGAGAAACAATAATCAGAAAAGAATGATGACTAATTTATATATGTATTAGTTTGTATTAACCTTATAAAGAGCTGCACGCACTTTATCAACTATATGAGAGGGAGTATTCAAACTAAATGCCATGCAAAGTTCAATATCCTTATTTAACTCAGGAAAACTTACTTTTTTGACAATAGACAAGTTTTGATTAATATTTTTCAACCTTTTTTTCATTGAAGGGGTGCCGCTGATAATGAGATCCACTTTTTCTTGTAAAAGCAATTTCAGGTTTATGCCATCATTACTAGCAGGATACAATTCCTTCCCTTCTTTGAACCCTTGGCTTTTCAAATATACTGAATCAATACCTTCCCTGACTACACCGATTTTATATTGTTTCAAATCTTCGAGATTCGTTATTTGAATTAAATTATTTTTCTTTAGCGCAAATAAATATAATTCGTCTCCTGGAAGTAAAGGGCATATCCATTGGAATAATGACTCTCTTTGTTTATTTCTAAATATTGAAAAGATTAGGGTGTTTGGTTGAGTTAACGCCATTTTATATGATCGTGCCCAAGGATAAATGTTGAGAGTGAATTCAATGTTTGCCTCTTCAAGCACTTTAAGGATCTTGTCAGTAGCACTCCCGACAATTTTGTCATTCCTCAATTGGTAATTAAACGGGGGATTATGCTCAGTGACGACTTTTAATACCTGTGCTTGATTTGGCTTGGCCGAAAAGGCTGCAAATATCAAGAATAAGAGCAATAAATGTTTTAAAGCCATTTAAAATCAAATCTAAAGAGGAATTTCTTAATTATTGTTTAAAAATAATAAATTAACAAACCTAGCTAATAAACTAATTATTGAACCAGCTTTTCATCGTGAAGCGCAGTGCCATCATTAAACATCAATGTTTATTTATTTTCTGTAGAGCAGTACGTACTTTGTCAACAACATCGGTAGGTGTATCAAGACTAAAAGCCATGCAACGCTCTGAATCTTTATTTATTTCAGGAAAGTTGATTTTCTTAAAAGTAGCAACATCCATGTTCATATTTCTCATCCTTCTAGACATAGAAGGAATGGTACCAATGATAAAATCAATTTCTTCATTTAACAGTAATTTCAGATTAACATCGTCATCACTAGCAGAATATAGCTCCTTTCCTTCCTGGAGACCTCTCGCCTTCAAATATGTGGCTGCGAGACCACCTCTGACAATTCCTGTTTTAAATAACGCCAAATTTTCGATATCCATTGTTTGCATTGAATGTTTATTCTTTAATGCAAAAAAATATAAATCACTATCAAGGATTAATGGGCATGCCCATTGAAATAAATGCTCCCTTTGTTTATTTCTATATATAGAGTAGATAAGGGTATTTGGTTGAGTCATAGCTAATTTATATGAACGAGCCCAAGGATATAAGGAGTGAGTAAAGTCAATATTCGCCTCATTTAAAGCTTTGATGACTTTATCAGTGGCCGTTCCAACAATTTGTTTATTCTTCAGTTGATAATTAAAAGGGGGACTGTGCTCAGTGACCACGTTCAATATATAATCTTTATTTGCGCTAATTGAAAAAGAAGCAAATAGCATAATTAAAGACAAGATATATTTCGACGGCATTAAACATTACATCTGAAGAAGTGATTTTTTATTATTAATGATATTTCAGTAATTAACAATCCAATTGTTAATTAGTTAAAAATTTCGGAGGATTTTTCGAACCAAGCTTGCCGATTTAGAAATTAACCGTGATATCAATAGTTAATTCTAAATATGCAAAATTAATCAAGCATCAGTCTGATTTATATTGTGCAAAGCAATGCGTACTTTATCGACTATATTACTCGGCGTATCTAGACTAAAAGCCAAACAGAGTTCCGTGTCGATATTAATCTCAGGAAAATTAATTCTCCGTAGCAGCGGTAAAGCTTGGTTGATACCTTCCATTCTATTTTTCATTGAAGTGATGGTCGCGATAACGAGATCAACCTTTCCTTCTAATAGTAATTTAAGATTAGTGGTGTCATCAGTAGCAACGTACAGCTCTTTTCCTTCTTGGAATCCTTGCCCTTTTAAGAATGTTGAAACTAAACCTTGCCGAACTATGCCCGTTTTAAATTGCTTTAAATTATCTATATTGACAGTTTTCATTGAACTGTTTTTCTTTAATGCATATAAATATAAATCGTTCCTAGGAAGTAAAGGACATGCCCATTGAAACAAATCCTTTCTTTCTTTGTTCCTATATATTGAATAAATAAGGGTGTTTGGCTGAGTTAAAGCCAATTTATATGCTCGTGCCCAAGGGTAAATATCAAGAGTAAAATCGATATTTGAGTCATTTAGTGCTTTGATAACTTTTTCAGTAGCACTACCGACAATTTCTTCATTCTTTAGTTGGTAATTAAACGGCGGACTGTGTTCCGTAACCACATGCAACATTTGATCTTGAATGGCTTTGACCGAAAACGAAGCGCAAATCATCAAGGTTAATAATATATATTTCAAAGCCATTAAACATCCATTTAAAGGTCTATTTTGTATTTAATAAATAACAAGCCTGTTCCGATAAAAGTTTCTAAAACAGGCTGACATTCCCTAATATTATTGATGAAAATGAGTAGGGTTCATTCTAAAAAAATTGACAGATTGTGCAGTAAAATGTGACTGATTTACGTTATGATCCTATAACCATAAACTGTCAAAACAAATTGATAACATCAAGGAAGTTAACCAAAATGTTATCCATTGATTTAAAAGGTTTTATATTAATACCACTTATTAACCATAAAGCGTATTTCATTAGTGTGACATCGCTGTCATTTACAGATAATACCGTTCATCAATAAATATCGCAATCATAAGCTAGTTTTTTCCAGTTCAATTGACTTATGCTTTTAATAATAGACTCACGAATAGGTAAAGCAAACTCATCTTGAAACCACACAATGGGAAGTTCGGATATATCCATGTCTATATTTATTTTCGCAGTGGAAAGCCCCTCTGTCAGTCCGTCATAGGTTTTAGATTGTTGTATCTCTCTATATGTACAACAAACCCACTCTTTAGCTCAATAATGACACCGTTATCCACTAGCACTTCCTTTTATCTATAACATTCGATAAATCAAAAATGACTGCACATCGCTTAACTTATAAGGCCTGCTATATATATGATCACCTTGCTCAGTTTTAAACTTTAAGTGGGCATAACGCCGCGTTCTCTGGTGCAGAAGAAAATCAGTCAGACAACAGAGCCTACTTAACTATTCCCTCTCCCATAAGTGGGACAAGGTTTGTTTAGCCATTTTTTCAGTGGCAAAAGAAGATTCTTCATCCAAAGCTAATTGCCCTAGGATATTTAAAGCCTCTTGCCTTTTCGATTCCCGATGCAAAACAAGCGCTTTATTGATCATTAGAATCCCATATGTTTCTATATCTGGGTCCGCTTTTAAACCATTTTCAATTGCAGGTAATACTATTTCATCTTGGTCTGGTAGGGATATGATTTCTTTCCATGCTGGTGCAAAATTTGGGATTTTAGTTACTAGATTAAATACTGATTTGGCTTTTTTGTCGGGCTCCATCCATTCCAAACTAAGATATGCCATATATAGACCTTTAGGAAATATTCCATCTTTCTCGCCTTTGAGAGTATATATTGCAGTCTTGGTTGTGAAAAATCCTCTGGGTTCCATCTTATTTACTTTTTGATAAAGCTCTAACGCCCTGTCAAAGTTATTCATTAGCATATTGGTATATGCCATATCATAAATCGGATATGCCCACTTGGGATCCGCGATGGAAGCTTTAACTAAAAATTCTAGAGATTTCTCATATTCACCTTGCTGGCCAAGAGCGCGGCCTTTTTGATGGTGTTCCATAGCTAGCTTAGAGACCGTATTTTCTGACACTATTTCCCATGATCCGGTACCTGAAAATCCTTTAAGGTCTTCTTTTGTTAGTATTTTACCCGTAGTTGAGTGCTTAAATACAATTTCATTTGCCAAAGAAATAGAACTCCAAATAGATATCAATAAAAATATAATTCCTAGCTTACGCATCTGGTCGTTCCCTAATAGAGTTAACAGATATTACAACTCAACCATATTACCTTTTTCTTGTAGCCAAGTTTTTCTATCGCCACTGCGTTTTTTCGATAACAGCATATCCATAAGTTCCATGGTTTCTGAATGCTCATCTACAGTAAGTTGTACTAAACGGCGAGTATTAGGATCCATGGTGGTTTCGCGTAATTGCAGAGGGTTCATTTCACCCAAGCCTTTAAAACGTTGCACGTTTACTTTACCACGCTTTTTCTCTGCTTCTATTCGGTCTAATATGCCGTCTTTCTCTTCTTCGTCTAAAGCATAATAAACTTCTTTACCTATATCTATTCGGTAAAGCGGCGGCATGGCAACATAAACATGGCCGGCTTGTACTAAAGGTAAAAAATGTTGGGTAAACAATGCGCATAATAAGGTGGCGATATGCAGACCATCAGAATCAGCATCGGCTAAAATACAAATCTTACCGTAACGTAATTCTTCCAAATTCTCTGAGTCAGGGTCAATGCCTAAAGCAACTGAAATATCATGTACTTCTTGTGAAGCAAGAATTTGCCCCGAGTCTACTTCCCAAGTATTAAGTATTTTGCCACGAAGCGGCATAATCGCTTGAAACTCACGATCGCGTGCTTGTTTAGCACTACCGCCAGCTGAGTCCCCTTCCACTAAAAACAACTCTGTGCGGGTTAAATCTTGGCTACCACAGTCGGTTAATTTACCGGGCAGTGCAGGCCCTTGGGTGATTTTTTTACGAACAATCTTTTTACTAGCACGTAAACGACGCTGCGCATTAGCTATACAAAACTCAGCAAGTGCCTCGGCTTTTTCAGTATGTTCGTTTAACCATAAACTAAAGGCATCTTTAACCACACCGGTAACAAATGCAGCACATTGGCGTGATGATAATCGCTCTTTTGTTTGTCCGGCAAATTGTGGGTCTTCCATTTTTACCGAGAGAATATATGAACATTTATCCCAAATATCATCAGGTGTTAATTTAACGCCTCGTGGAACTAAGTTTCTAAACTCACAAAATTCGCGCATTGAGTCCAATAAACCTTGGCGCATTCCATTAACATGTGTACCGCCTTGAATCGTAGGGATCAAGTTTACATAACTTTCACCAACTGACTCTCCACCTTCAGGCAGCCAAGTTACAGCCCAATCTACGGCTTCGTTGTGTGATGAAAATGCGCCGACAAAAGGTTCTTCAGGTAAACTAACATAACCTTTTACTGATTCTTTTAAATAATCACAAAGTCCGTCTTCATAACACCACTCATATTTCTTATCTTCATTTTTGTCATGAAATTTAATCGTTAGGCCTGGGCACAATACCGCTTTGGCCTTTAACAAATGTATTAATCGGCGTGCAGAAAACTTAGGCGAGTCAAAATATTTTTCGTCCGGCCAAAACTTCACTCTTGTGCCGGTATTTCGTTTACCGACAGTGCCGGTCTCATGTAATTCTTCGACTTTTTCACCACTTTCAAAAGCCATTTCATAAACTTTACTGTCACGACGTACAGCAACATCAACGCGGGTAGATAACGCATTGACCACAGAAATACCTACACCATGCAAACCACCTGAAAATTGATAGTTTTTATTGGAGAACTTACCACCAGCATGCAGTTTACAAAAGATCAATTCTACGCCCGAAACACCTTCTTCCTTGTGAATATCAATAGGCATACCACGACCATCATCGATAACTTCTAACGATTGATCTTTGTCTAAGATAACAGCAATATTTTGTGCATGGCCAGCAAGGGCTTCATCAACCGAGTTATCAATAACTTCTTGACCTAAATGATTAGGACGAGCGGTATCGGTATACATGCCCGGACGATGACGGACGGGGTCTAAGCCACTAAGGACTTCAATGGATTCTGAATTGTATTGTTCGCTCATAACTCTATTCTAATAATTATTATAATGGTGGAAGTATTATTCTTAATTGTTATCACTTGGCTGTAGATCAAAAAAACTCATTATCGCTGGCAACATAATTGGATAATCTATAAAACTATGATCACCGCTTTGTTGTACAATTAATTGGCTCTGGTGATATTTATCTACGGCTTGTTGATAATCTAACACTTCATCACCCGTTTGTACCATCACCATGTAATGTTTTTGGGATATTTTTTTATTATATAAGTTTTGCAGATCAAGTATATGCGCCTCTGTAACTTGATAAACTTCCTCAGTATAAGGATTTTTTTGCTCGCCAATGTAATCGGATAACAGTTCGAATGGCCTAATGGCTGGGTTAATTAACACCGCTTTTAGTTGATATTTTTCCGCCAAATAACTCGAAAAATATCCCCCGAGCGATGAGCCCATTAACTGCCAATGATCTTCAGGATGAGCCGCTAATATTTGCTCTAATTGATGTATAGCTGCGTTAGGTGATGTTGCTAATTGTGGGCAATGAAAAGCAACATTACTGTGATTATTGCTTAAATATTCTTTGGTGACTGCTGATTTCATCGATTGTGGTGATGAATTAAAGCCATGGATATATAAAATGCGCTGTTGTTTCATAGGAAATACTACTTAATAGATGAAAACGGCTTGGCTTTCTACCTTACCGTTATTGAATAAACTATAGATGCGATAACCTGCCGACTTGCCAGAGTTAGCGACAGTGTCAGCACTTATATCAAATTGAATGGATGTCGCTGGGCATGTATACAAGGGGACTTTATTGCCGCCTGTATCAATGATTAATTCTAGGGCATTATGAATGTGTCCACAGGCAACCGCCTTTAACTGTTCTATTCCTGCTAATAATTGTTTGAATTCATCTTGATTAGTTAAGGCATGGCGATCAATAAAATAACCGACATCAATTGCATTGTGATGCATCATAAACAATTGAAATTTTTCATGATTGACATTCAAGAGTAAGCGTTCACTTTCTTTCCGGGAGATAAAACCAGAGGGTGTTTCACTTTTGCTATCCAGTAATTGGATTTGCCAATTGGCAAACTCAAGGCTTTTATTATTGATAAAAGGTGCTTTATTTAGATACTTAGCGAGTAAGCCAGGCTCATCATGATTACCTGCTAAAAAGTAAATCGGCTGGGTGATTTTCGCCAGTTCAACCGCCTCAACAAAGTTTTTATACGACAACTCACTATGGTCTTGAGTTAAGTCTCCGGTGAAAATAATAAATTGTACAGCTGGCGTTTGCTCAATTTTTTTTAAAACCAGGCAAAGGTTGTTAAAGACATTAGCCCCATAATGCAGCGCTTTTTTATCCGCATATAAATGACAATCGCTTATTTGAGCAAAACAGATATCGGCTGACATATATTATTTAACGATTTCTAAGCGAGTTTGTCCAAGCTGTAAACTTAACTGTAACCATTCTTTTAAAAAAGTATTCACTTGCTGCTTTTCATCCGGAAGGTGCATTACGGTATTTGGGTAATCATATCGTGGTTTTATTTGTCTAACATCTTGATTACTAATCACCTCAGCAACCTTGGCATCATGGTAAAGTCGAATAACCATTTTTGGACGAAAAATATCAGCCAAATGTATGCCATTAACTATGGCATCCTGAGTCATGGTAATTAATGAAGTATAACGTGTCACCTCATCAACAGAAATGCTGTACGATAAAAAATCAGAAATAAAAAAACAGCGTTTTTCACCAGCACTTTCTTTATCGGCGAGTAAACGTAACAGCAACATGTAATTCACCTCACAGAGGTTCATTAAATTTGATAAGTTAGGTCGATATTGTCTCGATTGCTTGCCCAAAACAGCCTCTTTTTACTCTTTTATAAGGTATGATAATTAAGCTCAAGCCATTGTAACCCAATAATGGTGGCAGCATTAGCAATTTTCCCTTGCTTGAGCAAATCAATTGCAGCTTCTCTTTTAAAAACATGTACTAAGATATCTTCGCCTTCTTCTGGCAAACCATAAACCCCGCCGACATTTTTACTGTCGATGGTAGCTAAGTATAAATACATCGCCTCACTCATTCCTCCAGGACTTGAGAGATATTTCATGATTTTAACCACGTTATTTTTGTCTATGTCTAAGTTTGCTTCTTCTTTAGCTTCTCTTATTGCAACGTCGACAGGTTGTTCACCTTCTTTAAACATGCCGGCAATAAACTCGAGCATCCATGGGGTATCTCCCGCCCTGATGGCTCCGGGTCGAAATTGTTCAATTAAAATCACTTGATCAAGCACTGGATCGTATGGGATCAAAACGACCGCATCCCCTCGCTCAAATATTTCACGTGACAAAATTTCACTTTCGCTACCATCATATCGTTGATGACTCACTTGATATTCATCAAGTTTGAAAAAACCATGGTATTTTGTTTTTTGTTGATGAATTTTCACATCTTGGAAGGTAAAACGTAGTATTTCCTGTTTAGTGTTTTTGTTAATCATAGCGGTTTTACCAAGTTAATAAGGAGTAAATATATTTCTATGAATACATAGAAATATACATTTTGTTACACTAGAATGCATTGTTAAACACTTATTTTATTTAGCTTAATCTATCATCCCTGTACGATAGAAACATTATTGTATAATGATTAACCAAATTTAAAGAAGTATAAATAGCAAACTCAAGGAATTGCTTAAACATGAAAAAAACACTTACCTCACTAATTATAAGTATTGCTTGTGCTGCAACAAGTACTTTTGCATATGCTGAAGATTTACTTTCAGTTTATCAACAAGCGAAAGCGAATGATCCTGCTGTATTAAAAGCACAGGCTCAATTTAATGCATCTAAAGAGGGAATAGCGCAAGCACGTGCAACATTACTTCCTCAAATCAGCGCTTATGGTTCATATACTGAATATGAAAAAACCTATGACGATAGTTTACCTGGTAGTTATCAATTTGAGGATGCTGAAATTGGCGCTAGACTAAATATGGAACTGTATCATCATGATACTTGGTTAAATTTAGATAATGCCAAAAAATCAGCACATCGCAGCGATATTAGTTATCAATCAGCTAAGCAAGATCTAATTGTCCGTGTTACTGGTGCTTATTTCGATGTATTAAGTGCTAAAGATGACCTAGAATTTGCCGAAGCAGAAAAAGCCGCAATTGAACGTCAATTAGAGCAAACCAAACAACGTTACTCTGTGGGATTAACTGCGGTAACAGCCGTTCATGAAGCACAAGCTCAATATGATAATGCGGTAACATCAGTTATTCGTGCGACAAACCGTGTCTTTAATTCAGAAGAAGCTTTGCGTGTTATCACTAACATTTACCCAAGAAATTTAAACGCTTTAAATACTAAACGTTTTAGTGCTTCTCGTCCTATTCCTGATAGCGCCAATGAATGGCAACAAACCGCTGAAGCTAAAAACTTGGACTTAATCGCTCAAAAAATCAGTGTTGATATTGCTAAAGAAAATATCAATATTTCAAGGTCAGGTCATTATCCAACTTTAGATTTAGCGGCAAGCTATTCAACAAAAGATAGTGACGATGTATTAAGTGTGCCAAACTTTGCAAGAGAATCAGATAGTCAATCTATTGGTATTACGCTTACTGTGCCACTTTATTCTGGTGGAGCAACGTCTAGTCGCGTTCGCCAAGCTCAAAGCAATTATGTTGCCGCAAGCCAAGACTTAGCACAAACTCATCGTAATGTTGTTCGCAACGCACGTAATTCATATAACAATGTTATTGCCGATGTTTCAGGTATTAAAGCTTTACAACAATCGGTTGTTTCAGCTGAAAGTGCATTAAAAGCAACAGAAGCAGGTTTTGAAGTAGGTACACGAACCATTGTTGATGTATTAGATAGTACACGTAATTTATATAATGCGAAGCGTAATTTGTCATCAACTCGATATAGTTATATTCAATCTATTTTAGCGTTAAAACGTGCCGGTGGTACTATCTCTGAAAAAGATGTTAGCGATATTAACCAAGGGTTATCCGCAGTAACTCAATAGACTAGCTTTAAAAATAATAAAGGAGCCGATTGGCTCCTTTTTAATATCTGCTTTGTCGATTGGTCTTTAAGCTTCTAGAAAGTTAATCTTCTAAACGTATGGTATTAATGATCTTAGTGGTAGATATACCTTCTTCGAAATTTAATACTTTCACATCACCTCCTGCAGCCATTACTTCTTCGCCACCGGCGATATCTTTTATTTTATAATCACCGCCTTTCACTAGCGTATTCGGTAAAATATTGGCAATAATTCGTTGAGGAGTATCTTCTGTAAAACTCACCACCCAATCAACGGCTCCTAAGCCAGACAATACTGCCATACGGCGATCAACAGGATTGACAGGGCGACCAGGTCCCTTTAATCGGGTCACAGATGCATCGTCATTAACCGCAACAATAAGTCGGGTACCTAATTTTGCCGCATTGGCTAAATATGAGACATGACCAGCATGCAATATGTCAAAACAACCATTAGTCATCACTATATTTTCACCACGTGCTTTAGCGAGTTCGACAGCAATTTTCAATTGGTCTTCGCTTAACACCCCAAAGCCACTTTCTTGACCAGTTGAAACAGCATTTATTAACTCAGCTTCACTAACGGTTGATGTTCCCAATTTACCAACAACAATACCCGCAGCGATATTCGCTAACGCACTCGCTTGTGGATGATCAGCATTAGCTGCAACAGCTAAAGCTAGAGTAGCAATAACAGTATCGCCAGCACCTGTTACGTCATAGACTTCTTTGGCTTGAGTAGGTAAGTGAAATTCTTCATGATCACGTCGTAATAATGTCATGCCATGTTCGCTACGTGTCACTAGCATCGCTTCTAAATCAAGTTCCTGTAGCAGTTTTTGCCCTTTTTCAACGATATCTGCTTCGTCTTTACATTCCCCAACTACCGCTTCAAACTCAGACATATTTGGTGTGATAACACTGGCACCACGATATTTTGAAAAATCATTACCTTTGGGATCAATTAACACGGGTACTTGATGTTTTTTAGCGGCTTGAATCAACAACTGCACGTCAGATAAAGTGCCTTTATCATAATCTGATAAAAGCAGAACATCATGCTCTGCCACCATTGCTTCAACACTGCTTGTTAAACTTCGCTTTTCAATTTCTTTTAGTGACTGTTCAAAATCAAGACGAATTAACTGTTGATTACGGCTCATCACGCGCAATTTAGTAATTGTAGGAATGCTCTGATATTTATTAAATCGACAACCAATGTTCACCGCTTGTAAATGAGTTTGCAATGTTGTTGAGGCTTCATCATCACCGGTTATACCCGCTAACGTCACCTTCCCTCCCATTGAAGCAATATTTAATGCAACATTAGCTGCACCGCCAGGTCTGTCTTCGTCTTGATTTATTTTTACAACAGGCACCGGTGCCTCTGGAGAAATACGTTGTGTCGGCCCATACCAATAGCGATCTAACATAATATCGCCAACCACTAAAACGCTTGCTTGATTAAAAGTGGGAATATCTACTTTCATCCTATGTCTCATAACAGATATAATGGGTATAGTGTATCACATGAAATTCAATGAGTTGACATCATCCCGTGAGTAAAAATAAAGTATTACAACCCGATTTTAAGTTTTCTTTTCTCTTACCTAAGTATTGGTTGACTTGGTTAGGCGTTATTATTTTATATAGTATTTCTTGGTTACCATATAAATTACAACTTGCCATGGGCCGAGCACTAGGCCGCTTATTACTAAAAATAGGTTCAAGTAGAAAGAAAGTCGCATTAAGGAATCTTGAACTTTGTTTCCCGGAAATGCCAGCAGAAGAGCGCCAACGTATTTTACAAGAAAACTTCGAAAATACCGGTATCGCTTTGTTTGAAACAGGCATGGGATGGTGGTGGCCAGACTGGCGAATCAAACGGAAATTTACCGTTACCGGTGTTGAAAATATAACCAAAGCCAAAGAGGAAGGTAAAGGGGTTTTACTGCTAGCAATGCATTATTTAAGTGCAGAGATCATCGCTCGTGGTATCGGCAATGCAGAGCCTCTAGTTATTTTCTATCGTCCACACAACAATCAATTGATGGAATTTTTTCAATTTAGAGGTCGTGGGCGTTCAAATAAATACATGTTAGGTAAACGTGATGTTAAAGGATTAATTAAAGCATTACGTGATAAAGAGTCTTGCCTATATTTACCCGATCAAGACTATGGCAGGAACCGAAGCTTGTTTGTGCCAATGTTTGCCGTAAAAGATGCAGCAACAACGACAGGAACACTCATTTTTGCCCGACAAAAAGAAACTGTCACTATGATGATGATCCCAAAAAGAAAGGATGACGGCAGCGGCTATACCATTGAAGTTACCCCCGCACTTGAAGGATTCCCTACTGATAACGATGAAGCTGATGTGATTAGAGTTAACCAAGAGGTGGAAAAAGCAATTTTACGGAAACCTGAGCAATATATGTGGTTACATCGTCGCTTTAAAACAAGGCCTAATGAGGACGATCCATCATTGTATAAATAAAGAGTTTTCAGTATGGTATATACTTAATAAATAGATTCACCGTTTTATCAGAAGTTTAGCTTATGTTATTTTGGATACGCAATATTGTTTTCTTAATTATACTTGTGGCGCTTGCCTATTACTTGATCGCTAATGAGGCAGAGTTGTTTCCTACACAAGTTAAAGAAGCCGCCACTGAAACAGTGGTTGCTGAAACTCAAGTAAAAAAAACACCCCAAGCTAAGGTAAGTAAAAAAGCATCCAACTCAGCAGCAGACGGTTTATCCCGCTTTTATGCTAATTTACATGGTGAAGGTGGTAGCGGTCCTCGCATTAGAAATAATATTATTTATTTACCAGAGCCTGATGGTGATCTCGTCACAATATTAGAAGCTAAACGCTTAGTGACTAGACCACTTCGTAAGAATTGGCGTGGTCTAAAAGCAAATTTTCCTTTTAGAAAAGGTCAAACTCTTCATCAAAAATTAGTCGAATATGCACAAAGTGATGGTCTTGAAGTTATTTGGTGGCTAGACCGAGACTTTATTGTCAAAGATGCCTTTAGAATCAACAAAGAAATAATTGAAACCGCTTCTCGGGTTGGAAAAGCAATTGAAGGGCATTTCCAAGATGGCTTATCTACTTACTTTTGTTATCAACAGCGCACCCTGGTATTGATTGAAAAAGAAATATCTTACTTAGGCGAAGAGTGTTTACTTCTACATTAGCTTGTACCATTTTGATAAAGTTATATTGCGCACTCAACGAGAATTAATTTAATCAAATGGGTATCAATATAAAAACTGTTGAATGATTTCAATGATATCGCTGCAATCTGCTTCAAATTGTTGACAGGGCATTGCTGCAGTTTGGTGTTGTAAACTAGCGCGATGACCAAAATCTCTTAATCGACAATAATGTGCAACTAAGCGATCTTTTTGTACCGGGGTAATAATATTGGCCGCTGATAAAGATTCAAAGATGCTGATGTTATCAGAATATTCACTCACTTTATGATGTTGAGCGCTGTAATTAAGCGTTAAATATTGTGCTAAGAATTCAATATCAACTAAGCCCCCTTTCCCATGTTTTATATCCGCAGACTCTGCCGTCGACTTATCTAAATGAGCACGCATCTTGTTGCGCATTTCGATAACATCTTTACGTAATCCCCCCTCATCTCTTTCTTCTTCAATAATAGTTCTACGAATTTCATTGAATCGGCTAATAATTTCATTTTGACCATAAATAGCTCGAGCTCTAACTAACGCTTGGTGTTCCCACGTCCAAGCATCTTCTTGCTGATATTGAGCAAAGGTTTCAATATTCACCACCAAGACGCCTGAGTTTCCAGAGGGCCTTAAACGCATGTCCAATTCATATAAAATGCCATTACTCATACGAGTATTAAATATATGCATAATTCGTTGTGCTAATTTTGCATAAAATTGACCCGCAGCAACGGATTTAACCCCATTTGTCACATCATTACTTTCGCAATTATGAATAAATACCAAATCTAAATCAGAACTATAGCCCAGTTCAAAACCACCTGTTTTTCCATAGCCAATTACTGCAAAGCCTTTACCTGCCATTTCAGCAATACTGCTAGGCTCACCAAATCTTTTAGCTACTTGCTGCCATGCGAGATTAACCACTTCACCTACAATTGCTTGTGCAAGTGCAGTTAAATGATCACTCACTTGAGTAACGGGTAAAATACCAACAATGTCTGCGGCAGCAATCCTTAATTGTTGTGCTTGTTTAAATTGACGCAACATCTCCATTTGAGCTTCAAGATCATCCTCTGGGATCCTTAACAATACTTGCCTTAAATCAGCGGAATAACTTGATAAAGCAGGAGTATTATTTAATAACTTAGGATCAATGAGTTCATCCAATAAAATAGGATACTTGGCAATGTGCTCTGCCACCCAAAGACTTGCTTGGCAAAGTTTGACTAAGTGATTTAGCGCCCCTTCATTTTCAAAGAGCAACTCGAGATAAGCGGTACGCGTGACAATACGGTTAATGACCCAAAGGGTTCTTTCTAGGGTCAGTTCGTCACCGTTATTTTTAACGATATGACTTAACAACAAAGGCACTAATTTAGCAAGCACTTGCCGACCGCGATTACCAATGGAACGTTTACTCACTTCACCTCGAAAGTCGGTCAATAACCGCCAAGTTTGTTCCGCTTGCCAAGTCGGTTGATGTTCATGGAGCCACTCACATGCTTCCTCAACAGACCAATCACTGTCCCATAAAGTAACCCAATGTTGATCTTCTACTTGATGACTAGGACTTTCCTCCCCTATTAATGACAAAAATTCTTGATGCACTGCAGCAGTCAACTGTTGCAAATAATCTAAAAACGTTGGCCAACTCTGTAGGTTTACATTGTCTAATGCTGACAGGATCCTCGCTTGATCTAATGGTTTATCCGGCAATGTTTGCGTTTGTTGATCATCCAGTGCCTGAATAATATTTTCTACTCGACGTAAAAAACGGTAAGCATTTTCTAAAATTTGTCGGCTATGTTCACTGATAACTTGATGTTCAACGAGCTGTGTTAACGCCAACAATAAATTGCGTTGTTGTAAGGCTTTTACTCTACCGCCACGGATCAGTTGAAAAACTTGCACGAAGAATTCGATTTCTCTAATGCCACCAGCCCCTAATTTAATGTTCCCAACCAGTTGCTTACGACGAACTTCTTGGGCGATCATCATTTTCATACGGCGTAAACTATCGAAAACACTGAAATCGATATAACGACGGTAAACAAATGGCCTAAGCATATTCGATAATTTTCCGTGATACGCGCCTTCACCAATCAACCGCGCCTTTAACATCGCATAACGCTCCCAGTCTCGGCCTTGCTCTTGATAATAATCTTCCATGGCATTAAAAGTGAGTACTAGCGGACCACTTTCGCCAAAGGGTCGTAAGCGCATGTCAACACGATAAACAAAGCCATCAACCGTTTGTTGATTAAGAGCGGTGATTAACTTTTGCCCTAAACGGGTAAAGAATAGCTGATTATCAATACTACGGCGGGTACCTTGTGTTTCACCGGATTCTGGGTATACAAAGATCAAGTCAATATCAGACGAAAAATTGAGCTCTTTGCCGCCAAGTTTCCCCATGCCATATACAAGTAGCGGTTGTACTTCACCCTGTTGGTTTTTCGGCTCTCCCCACTTTTCTGTGCAAAATTTGTTTAGCCAGTCCAACGCAGTTAATATTAGCGCATCTGCTAATGCTGATAAGCGGATTAATGAATCATCTAAAGAGTGCCCTAATACGAGGTCTGCGAAAGCAATTTTCACCATTTGTTGCAAACGAAATAATCTCAAATGACGATGTAAATCGCTTTCTGATTGACAACTTTGAAGATGTTTGGCTAATAAGATTGGGTAATCGGGCGTAACCGTTTGGTAAATCGTGCCCTCAATAAATAATTCCATCACTAAGCGAGGTGCTTGCATGGCACTGCGTAGAATAAAGTCGCTTAGGGCTAATGCCTGTTGAAAATCAACTAAGCACTTTTCACTGGCATTGGTGGTTAATTCAAGAACAATTTCTGGATACTGCTCACTAAATTGTTGCCAATTTTTTGTTTGCTGCATAATCAAGATTTGGGGAAATACTTTGCCAGTATGGGTTGTCACAAGTGCCTCAACTAAAAACATTACTGAAAATAAAAGATATGGAAAATATGCTCGTCATTATAACTCAGCTTATTTTCACTAAAACATTAGACATATTATGTCATCAATGTTATTAATAAATGATAACCATAGCATTTTTGAGGGAACTATGGCAGAAATGCAACATCTTAAAACACTACTCTTTACACTGTTATTAATCTTATCAGGATGTTCGGATCCCGTTTTAGAGCAAATAACTCAACAGACACCGATCACTGAACAAAGAATAACTCAGCTTGCTGAGGCACTTGAGCAGGGCCAAGTACGAAACGCAGCATTAATTCAAAAATATGCGACGCAACTGAGACAAAGCAAACCTCATTTACGCGCTTTAATCGATGAGTTTAACAAAGACGCC
>Ga0209292_1002833_pt1 | contig 19545 bp, 14 predicted proteins | sample GOMGulsemesocosm_2_FD_184634 | JGI IMG/M metagenome (GOLD analysis project Ga0209292, IMG submission 184634) | Methane-oxidizing microbial communities from mesocosms in the Gulf of Mexico - GOM9C Gulf of Mexico (SPAdes) (version 2) | ecosystem: Environmental > Aquatic > Marine > Cold seeps... | reverse complement strand
GTTCTGTAATGATTCACGTCAGGCGTGATTTTATAAATAATTTTACTCATTAGTAGCCATAGGTTCCTTTTTGTAGCGCTTCAGCAATAGCTTGAAGTATTTCAACGCATTCATTACAAGTATTTGCCAGTGATAACTGGTTAGTTATATTGAGATAATACTGTACGGTGTGAATTTTTGCATGATTAGATGCGTCAGGCATTAATGGATGAGGCACATAGTTTTCGTTCTTAGGAAGGTAAACCCCATTTGAAGGATCATCGATACGAATTTTGAATTTAGCTAGGATTCTTCTAGCTGCAATCGCCAATTCATGTGTCCCTGAAATAATAGCATGTGTAGCTGTATTGGGTGGCTTTTTTCCTGCTCCTGTTGCAGTCATATACCTAGTCATTCTACTTGCTCGATGTTTTTCTGTTAAAAATTTGTCTTTAGTCATTGTTTGAGCTTGTGAAGCATACTTTGAATATGCCATCAGACCGTACTTTATACTTCGTGTAGTTATTTTGTTGTATAAGTGAGCTGCGTGTTGAGCTACTTCTATTTCAGAAAGTTGACGCTCTGTTTCTTTAAGTGTTTGATCGAGTAAGCCTGATATTAAACTTTCAGACTCTCTGAACCGATAAATAGCACCTGAATCTCTAATCGTTTGGCGTAAGCCTAAAAGTAAATCGGCGGGTTCAATTTGAATAGCTTGTATTTCATAGTCGTTCTCTATTTGAATCATATAATATCCTTATTACAAAGTTTCAATAGTCGAATGTTCTACGATAGTTGAGTGAAAATCAAGCCATTTTATTTTTACAGAAATATTAGAACTTCCTATAACCGTGTAAATGAATAGTTATTTTGAGGAGGGCTTAAAATGACACTGACCCTTTTTATTCCTGACGGGATAAATCCCGCCCTACAGGTATGTAATTGAGTATTTCTTTTGTAGGTTGGTCTTTAGGCCATCACATTGTGTTGTTTGGTTACCAAATTATACAGGGGCTCAGGTTCTCAATTAGGGAAAACGGGAACTTGCCAACTCTTATGTATCAACGGTTCCACACCAAATAGCCCAATGAGGGACTCAATTCCACGTTATACAACCAAAGAGGAAGCTGAATATGGCTGAAGTTGAAGCGATTAAAGAGGTTGATTCTATTAAGCTAATCAGTCACTTATTTGAAATAAGATGCAGTAAGCAAATGTCTGATATTTGGAACATTGGCTTGAACCTAGCATTACGAATATCTGACTTGTTGTCAATAAAGTTTAGCGATATTCAAGACGACCGATTAGTAATTAAAGAATCGAAAACAGGAAAGCAAGCCAACATCAAATTAAATAGTAAAGTGATTAAGCACATAAGGAGAATTCAACAAGAGCACCCAATGCATATTTACTTGTTTCAATCATACCGAAACCAGCAGGCCATTAACGCATTACCAAAACCACTATCAAGACGTTCTGTAACTAAAGCGTTTGCTTTGGTAGGGGAGGAATTAAAGCTTAACTTAGGAACACATTCGATGCGTAAGACCAGAGGTTATCATCTATATAAACAAACTAAGGACATTGGCAGGGTAATGAAAATGCTGCGCCATGGTTCCGAAGGCGTGACGTTGAGATATATAGGGATTACTCAGGACAACATTGATAAAGATTTTGTTGAGTTGGAAATTTAAATAATGGAGGGGTGACGCCCTTTATTTTTTGCATTTATGTTTTAATTAATGACAGAAAACTTATAGAGTACAGGGCTAGGTGATGCTGTATTGTGATTTAGTAACATGAAATGCAATTGAAAGTTTTAACACTTAGCTGTTCAAAAAACATCTCAACAGGACAAGAAACAGGTTATGGATAATCAAAACTACTACGATAAAAAATTCACAAGTTGTCTTGCCAGTGATAAATCAAAAGGTGAAGCAGCTCAAATAGTCATAGATGCTTACCTTGATAATAAACCTTCAGGCTCAAAAAAGAAGAAGGTGTCGCCGGAAGAAAGACATCAATTATTTTGGCATAGTAAGTTTTGGCAACTTGTCCCTTTGGAAGTTTATAGTTCAGAGTTTTTTGTTTTAGCGCTAACTCGGTACTTCAATCAGGAGCTTGTTAGTAACTCTCCCTTGCTTCAAGTCATTGCTTCAGAATCGCCTTTATCCGTTAAAAGTGCTGTTCGGTATTCATCGTTAGTACTTAAGCCCAATTCCAACAAATGGCAAGAATTGCAACAATTAGCTGAAAGTGAGACTAATGAATTTGATGAATTAATCGCTATCATCAGGTTAATGCACAAAGAGCATGAAAGACTGTTAAGGGATTTAGAACAAACCCAAAAAGAGTTAATTTCTTTAACACCATTATCGTGTTTAATTTATATCAGTCTGTTTGCGTTTAAATATTTACTTGGGGGCGATGATGGCAATGACGGTGGTTCACCTGTCAATAATGATATGGAAGAAGCTTGGTCAGCATTTAAAAACATATTGGCTTGGAAACTAGAAAATAGTGATATCAAAGGTTTTGATTTAACAGAAAACCGTATACTGGAAACAGTAAAAGAGCACCTTATACCTTTTTTGTTTCCTCCAGCAGAACAAAAAATCCATACACAAACTTACCAAAAAGTGTCTGAGTTGATAATAAAGCAGATTTCGTTTAATAGCTTTATTTCACAATCAGTTGATGCGTTTTGTTTTGATGATAGCATCGCATTTAAAATAGAGAAGGGCATCGCTGTCATTAAAGATGTTGATGTCCCAGCTAAACTCGCCTGGCAAAGCAATGGTCATAAATTAAAGCTTCTAGATGGTTATTGGTTCAATAGAGGAGTTGATGAACTTATAGCTTCTGGTATGGCTGAACAACAAATTGGCTCTAAAGAGAATCATGAAGCGAATCAGTTCGCTATTATTAAGACATTTTCAAGTCAGTTACGATTGGTTGAGGTTTACGGTCTTAATGATTATTTAACTGCTGATTCAGGGTTACAGGTAAACTTATATGAAGCGTTATTGTCTTTGAATTTAATGTCAGCAGTTTTTAATAAAGACTACATCGCTCCCTATCAACAGTATTTGTCTGAAGAAAAAAGCTGGTTAGCGGCAACCAGCCGTTTAGCCTTTGAAGGCATGCAACAAGGTGAAAACCGTTTCCCAATCACATGGTCATCTAAAAAAGACAAAGTGGCGAGAATTAAAGCTTGGACAGTTAATAAAAGCTTTCCTTATGGTAACCAAAAAGCAGCAGAAGCAATAATTGATTTTTGGAGTCATGATTTAAAATCTACGGCAAAGAAATTACAAAGTAAAAAGTCAACTCTGCTACTAATACCAGAGCTTTATGAGCGTCCAATATTTAAATTTGGGAAACATATTTTTCAATTCCCTTGGATGGTTGCATTTCAGAGCAACTCAACAGCAGCACTAAATAATCTTAGGGGAATTGGCGCTGCTCGTAGAAATACTCGGAATGAAACCGCAGCTATTGAATTAAGGTTGGCTGAGTGTTTCAAAGCTAGAGGTTTTACAGTACTACTTAATTATCACCCCGAGAAAACACCGGAATATGATCCTGGTGAAATAGACCTTGTTTGTGTTTTAGAAGGGCATGTCCTTGTGCTTGAGGTTAAATCAACATTTTTACGTAGTACTAAAAAAGATGCTTGGTTTCATAAAACACGAACGCTCAGAAAGGCTGGTCAACAAATTGGTAGAAAAGTTAAAGCGGTTAAGCAAGCACTATTGACCGATGAAGGTTTTAAATCATCACTTAGTCTTGATACCTGTGATGTTATATCAGTTGTGCATGGCTTTATAGTTGATACTTCAATTGAACATGATCATGAGCTTTTTTCCGGCTACCTAAAAGTATCACTTGAAGAAGTGATTATTGCCCTAAGAGATGACAGCCAGTTGTTATTTGACAAAGATACATTTGTTGAAGGTCAAGAGATGCAAGGAGACGCTAACTTTACTTTATATCCGGAAGGATTTACTGCTAAAAAGTTCTTAAGCGTTATTGAGCAACAGCAAGTTTGGCAACTAAATAGACAATCTAATTTAACTTAATTTGTAATGTTGTATTTGTGATAACTCATAGAACACTAACCGTGTTATTTTTATCTCTGGAAACCGTGCCAAATAGATACTTTTCTCTTTACTTATTGTGGAAAAGCTTTACCCTGGAGGTAAAAATACAAAGGAAACCAATCCGTTGAAAATTAATGTTATAGACCTATTCGCAGGCCCAGGGGGGTTAGGTGAAGGTTTTTTTTCTTATGAATCCAATACAGGTAAATTTCCATTTCAAAGCCTTTGTTCTGTTGAGATGGATCAGCATGCTTATTCAACTTTAACATTAAGGTCTTTTTATAGAAAAATCATTCAAAATCAGTTGGAAATACCGGTTGAGTATTATAAATATATTGATGGAGACTTAGCTGAACCTTGTAATGTTAGGACTAAAAAACTTTGGGTTGAAGCGCAGAAAGAAACCATAAACCTTGAATTAGGAAAAGACTTAGAGAAAGATTTATCAATATTCAAGAATATAAAAAGCCGCAATGTTAAAAGTCTTGATGATAACCCAACTATTTTAATTGGCGGGCCACCATGTCAAGCATACTCATTAGTGGGAAGAGCTAGGAATAAAGGGAAGAAAGACTATGTACCTGAAAATGATCATAGACACTTTTTGTACTTAGAATACCTGAAAATAATGAAATTGTTTTCACCTGAAGTATTTGTGATGGAAAATGTAAAAGGTATGCTTTCCTCTAAAATTAATGGTGGAGCAGTCTTTAATCAAATAATCGACGACCTAGAGTCATGTGGTGATGGATATAGCCTATTTAGCTTGAAGACTGGTGATAGGTTTATAAAAGGAAAATCTAACCCTCGAGATTTTATTCTTAATAGTGAAGATTATGGAGTACCACAATGCCGACACCGAGTCATAATTCTTGGAATAAAAAAATCATATAAAAAACTCAATACTATTGATTCTTTAGACCCTCAAAACCAGGTCACCGTCGAGTCTGCAATTTCTAACCTGCCTGCTATTAGAAGCATTTTTTCGAATCGTAGTAAGTATTATAAATCCAATACAATTAATAATTGGAAATTAAACTTAGAAGAGAATATTGGAAACCTTTTACTTAATGATCCAAGTATTCCAAGAAGCTTAGTGAAAGAGTTAAAAAAGTCTTTAAAATCGATAAGCAAGAGCACATTAAAAGAAAAAAACGAAGGTAACTATTCATATTTAACTAAAGATACGGAGTATGAAAAATTTGTTTTTGACTCTAATGATAAAAAAATAACTTTTCATGAAGCAAGACCCCATATGGATAGTGACCTGCAAAGGTATTTTTATTGTTCAGTTTATAGGAAAGTAAATGGGACTAACGCAACCGCATCATCTTTCCCTAGCTCCCTAGCCCCAGCCCACAAAAACTGGAATAGTGGAAAGTTTGTAGATCGCTTTAAAGTACAAGGCTATGACAGCCCTTCTAGTACAATTACTAGTCATATCTCAAAAGATGGTCACTATTTTATACATCCAGACCCTAATCAATGTAGATCTTTAAGCGTTAGGGAGGCTGCTAGGCTGCAATCATTTCCTGATTCGTACATCTTTATGGGGAAGCGAACTAATCAATTTCATCAAGTTGGAAATGCCGTCCCGCCACTACTTGCATCTAAGATCGCAAATTTAGTGTTCGGTCTTTTTTAATGTTTGAACTTCATCCTGAAAAAGAGTAGTCTAACTATATGAATTAAAGAGATTTAAATGGACGTTAAAGCCTTTTTGTGACCCAAATATTTAACATTGATAGTATTGAGGAAGAATTATTTAATCTTGGATTAAACTGGGAAGAAAATAGTAACACCCAGACAGTACTAATTAACACTCCCTCCCAAAAAAACGCTGCTGCGCTCATTTCATTTGGGTTAATGTGCAGAGATTTGTGTAACCCTGAAAAAAACAATAAAGTAGAACATTTTAATGAGCTCATCTTAAATGCTGAGGCATATTTTAATCAATGTAGGGATTGTAAATTTTCATGTAAACCTGAAGTAGCTGAATGCGGAAGAACAAACAAAGCTACGAACGAATTAAAAAATATTAAAGATTCTCGGGTTTATAGGGTTGAATCTATTACGTCAAATGAAAGTCAAAAAAGCATATGTGTAAGCTACTCAAAAAAAGCGACTAAAAACACACCATTTCAATCTAAAACTGAAAGACATATCCAACAAAACTACTCCGACAAATGGCATTGCAAGGGGCGGGCACAATTATTTTGCGATTTTGAACATTCATTAAGCTCAGAGCTTTATAGCAAATTTTCTAACAGAGAAATTTGTACAGATAACTTGGCTTTTAGTTATTCAGGTTTAGTCTATGTTGGCTCTAATAAAAAAAACTCTGAGCGGAATGCTAATTCCCTAATTATAAAGGTAAATGATAAGACCTACCCACTTTCAGACTTATTAACTTTAAAAAATTCTGTTATCTCTAGGTTACTATATATATCGGCATTAACTCTAAAAGGATTAGATAAACACATTAAGGCTAGGGCTGTAGTATTTGAAGACATATATTCTTTCAAATTGATTGACCATAGCATTTTTCACAATGCGTCAAAATTTATAATCGTAAACTCTGAAGAGTCAGACATGAAGCTTGAAAGTCTTTATGAATATTACTCTACCAATAGGCAATGGTTTTCAATCAATGAAGAACTTACAGAAGGTAAAAATACTCACCTATCAACAAAAGGACTTTCAGTTTTAGTTCTGAATGAAGCGTAGCTTATGGAAGTTGTAACGAATGAAAGAGGAGATTCTCAAAGTCATGTCATTATTCAATTGAAGTCTAATTATGTAGCTCAGATCCGATTATCTGTGTATAAAATTATCTCTTTGTTGTTAGAAGCCGAACATAATGAGCTTGCTTACTTATTAAAAAATAATCTTTTTTATCATTTATCTTCTCCTTCAACGTCTTGGGAAGGTTTGTTCTTAGGGACCCCTTTTGAAAATAGTAAATTAGAAATTGAAAATGTTTACGGTAAAGATATTAATAATGAAGTTCTGCATATCAAAGAGAATGTGAAGCTAACAATAGAATACGGTAATCCATTATTTTTAGCATTAGAAAATTATTTATGTAAAGTAAGTGATGTTCAAGAAACAAAAATATATTGCAAAACACGACACCACGCTGATTTTATTAGTCTCTTGCAAGATATCCCAGAAATAAATGCGACATGCATCATGAATGTTACAGAATATAAGAGAACTAATAACTTCGAAAATTTAGTAGTTGTTGGCCCTATTAGAATGGATTCCTTGAGCTCAGTTCCAAGTTATTTACTTAGAAATATGAAATGGAAAAACTTGGTTCAATTCATCTGGCAGGGCGGACAAAATGATTTTTCAGCTTTCAACAACCCATTAACTAATATTAGGACTATTTTACAACCCCATTTAGATAATGAAATTAAAGTTGGCCTTACAATACAAAAAGAAATATTCACTAGTCATCACTTTCAGAGCAGTGAGGAAGAAGAGCAGCCAGACAGCCCAATTTTTGATGAATTTGAAAAGTTAAAAATACTCTCTATTGATAAATTACCTGCAATCGCCCTAATCCTAAATAATGGAGAGGCAATATTCATTAAACCTAATAGTAAAATATTTGTTCTAGATCGTCTTAGTAACGATGATTCTTCTTTAAGGTATGACTTAGCTGTAAGTTATATAAATGATGACTTAAGCAAAAGCTACTTCTTAAATATTGATTATGCCGCTTTGGAAACCGAGAGTCACCGTAACTTTGAAGCTAATTATGAAGATATCTGGAAAGATGTTTTAGGAGAGCAGGACTTAGATGAATTATTAGGGAAATTATTAAGCGACGGAATTAAAATAAAAAATTTGGAAGATAGAGTCTTTAGTTGGATAGAATACTCTCAAGATATAATTCATGCTCCAGGAGACAAAGATAACTTTGTAATACTTCTAAAAGCTATAAAAGGTGACATTATTCAGAGATTTAATATTGAAAGTGAAAATTTTAATATATGGATCGAGGAAGCATGGAACGAAATATTAATATCTAGGGGAGAAGCGATAACCGAAGGGAAGTCTAAACATGATCAATATCATCAGTTGATAAATGAGATGTTACCTGAATCTTTAGATGAAATTAGAAGATTGCTAACAAGCACTAGTACTTTTACTTATGAACTTAAGCTATCGAGTTTTAATATCCCTATTACATTTCTTCCCATTAAAAAAATTCAGTTGGGATATGAAGCACCAACTTCTCTAATAAATACAATTTTACCTATCAATGAAATTGAAATATATAAATAAGCTGGAGCCTTAATATGAGAATGATCCCCCAATATTTTGATGATGAAACACCTCCAGGGGAAAAGGATGTGTTTAATCTATTATCACAGGCAACATCTGATTGGGTTACATTTCATTCTGTTGATATATCCCCTTTGATAAAACAAAATTATCGCTCCCGTAGAAGAGAAATTGATTTTATTGTCATAATTCCAGAAACAGGAATTATGTGTATAGAGGTAAAGTCCCATAAAAACATTACATTTGATGGGGGGCAATGGGCACCTCACAGCATCAAAAAATCACCATTTTCTCAGTCCTCCAGTGCAGCTGCTACATTTTATAAAGCTCTTATTCAATTGTGGCCTGAAGCAAAAAAAATCCCTGTTCTTCATTGCTGTATTTTTCCTAACTCATACTTTTATATGGGCCCAAACCTTCATGCACAGGAACACGAGTTAATTGATAAAGGTATTTATAGAAGTTTTAAAACTTCGAATGACTTCACAAATCATTTAAAACAAATGACGATGAAGGGGCTTGAAGCTAATAGCCCTATTCGTCCTCTTAAAAAAGAGTTATCTAAAAGGGAGATTCTCAGCTTAATTAAAATTTGTCAGCCTTTAAGTAAAGTACGGCAAACTAAAAGAGAGGAAATTGATTATTTAGAGCAGGAAAGCAACCAGCTTCTAAAAAATCAGCAGAAAGTAGTATGGGAACTTGCCCAGTTGAATCCTAGGGTTATTGTCAATGGTGGTGCGGGTACCGGAAAAACCCTTATTGCTATATTGTTAGCAAGGCATATGGCCTTATCAGGGATGAAAGTTGTTTTTTTTTGCCACAATAAATTAGTAGGTGACTGGATACAATCTCAAGTTGAAGTTAATTCAACTAGTGGTGATAAGATTGTTGCAGGGGCAATAAATAGTACATTAGCACGTCATGTCGGAATCAAAATTCCAAGTAATCCAGAGAATAACTTTTGGGAAGGGCTACCTACCCAAATAGTAAATAGATTTAAAGAAGATGAAATTGAACTTTTTGATATTATTATTTTGGATGAAGCCCAAGATATTCTAGCTAATGACTATTGGGTTGAAGCACTAAATACATTTTTGGTAGGGGGCTTTCAAAATGGAAATTATGTTTTTTTTGGAGACTATGAAAATCAAACTCTATTTAATAAGAATAACCTAGAGCAAAACCTAGAACTCATTGAGTTAGAGTACATACCAACAAAGTGGAACTTGACTGAAAACTGTAGAAATTACAAGGAAGTTGGGGATGCTGCTGTTGCCTTATCCGGAATGCTGGATAGCCCTTATTCAAACTATATGAAGACAAAACTTCCAAGTATCTCCCTTTATGAAATATTTGAATACAATGATACCAAATCACAGGTTGACCAAATAGAAAAAGCAATTAAAGGCGTTTTAAAAAGTGGTTATAAACCGAGTGAAATAACATTGTTGTCTTTTTCCTCAATAGGGAAAGCCTCAATAAAAGTTGGGGATAGGCTTGCAGGCTCCACTATTAAACGTTTTTCTATTGGGCAGGAGCATATCTCACTTGAGTCTATTTACACCTTTAAGGGTATGGAAAATAGAATAATAATTTTCTTTGATATTACACTTTCCAATAATATTCAAAAAAGAAACTTAATGTATACAGGAATATCAAGGGCCACTGATGCGATCAGACTATTTGTACATCAAGATAGTAAAGAAGCGCTTCTATCATGGCTAATTGATAGTTATGAAAAATAAAGGAATAGGTCATGATTGAAAATAGAGCAAAGTTAGTTGAGTTTGTAAGAGGGGAGCTAGTAGGTCCTTTCCGTACAATTGAACCGTCGAAAGAAGTAACCCTAGTAGAAAATAAGTTTCATAGGGAACTTGATGAACAAGGGTTAATTCACTGGAACGATGGACAAAATAAACAAGAAATTGTTTATTTTAAAGGGGAAGCACCGACACAAAATTATGCAGTAGGACTCTTGCACGCTGTTGGGGAAGTGCAAAGTGTGGAGGTAAGCGCAGCGCTAGGGGTAGATGAAAAGTCAGAAATAGAAATAGAAGAATTAGAGAATAAAAAATCTGACGAAGAACTTAATAAGTTACAGAAACGATGGGAAAAAAACTCTAACTTGGTTGGGTCAGAGGAAGGTGATTCAGATGATTTGGATCTAAGTAATACAGATGCGAGAGCACCTTCGAATATGGCTATTTCTATTTTTGCTTCGTTTGAAGAAGAAGGGAAACTTTCGATAAATCTTCCTAGGTTTGTGAAATTTGATTGGCAAGAAAGTGAGGAGGCATTTGAGGTAAATGGCCGTTATTTAAAATGTACTCAAGTTTGTAAAGATGCCCAGGGGGCTGAAAGGGAAAGAGATGCATGGAAAAGGAGTTCTGCTTTCTTGGAGAACTGTTCCGTTTTGATAGATAACAAAGAATTTATACACGGAAAGAAAATTACTGTACCTAAAGAAAAAATAATAGCCGCGGGATGTACATTAGACCTTATTTTAGAGATCTACCCAAGAAAAGTAGGTGGTAACTGGCTTCTGACTGTAGTTATTCGAAATGAAACTAAATCTAAGGGGAGCAAAGTAGAAGAAACTTTATTTCAGACCTATTTAGATTTAAGTATTTCAAGTGGTGAGTTTTCTCCATACCCTGAAAGTAACTCATCTCAAGAAAATGAAGATAAAGATGATGCTTCTCTTAAATTGCTGTATAGAGACTCGGCTATTTGGGCAATTGGCCATGGGTGCGCTGCAGGTTGGAATAACTCAAAAGGGAGCCCCACAAAAATATTTTTAGATGTATTTCCTGTTGCAGAACTTCCAAGTATGACCCCAGATATTTCTGATAGGTATGATAATCAAATTACACTAAGTATGAGGGAATGCGCAGATATCAGTGATGATCAAAATGATGAAACATGGTCAGGTTTGAAAATGTTAATATCTGAATTTGAGCATTGGGTTGAGAGTAAAAAGTCTGAAATACAAAAACTAGATGACAACCATAAAATAGTTGCAATAGAGCACATCAAGAAATGTTTTCTCTGTTTGGATAGGATGAAGGCAGGTCTATCATTACTAGCTTCAAATAAAAAAGTACGGGACTCCTTTAAGCTAGCAAATATATCAATGCTTCTTCAGCAAATAGCTTCAAAACAAGTAAGCCATAGGCCGTTAGTGTGGAATGGTATCGATGATGTTACCCCTAGAGGGAATAGAGAATCTCCTTGGGAAATTTATACTGGCGGTAAGGAAAGTGGGTATATTGGTAAATGGCGAGCCTTCCAAATTGCATTTTTATTAATGTCTTTAAGGGGGGTTACTGAAGATGATCTAACAGCAAATAATATTGATGATAGAGAATTAGTTGATCTTATTTGGTTCCCTACGGGGGGAGGGAAAACAGAAGCTTATTTAGCTGCAGCATCCTATTACATGTTTCACCAGAGAACGCTTATTAGTAGTGATGATACACTGAGACGTGATGGTGTTAATGTCTTTATGCGTTATACGCTGCGTATGTTAACAACGCAGCAGTTTCAGCGGGCAGCAAGTTTAATTTGTTCTATGGAGTTTTTAAGAAGGAGGTCTTTAAACGAGCCGATAATGAATGAGTTAACTATCAAAGGTAAGCGATTTTCATTGGGACTGTGGCTTGGTTCCGCAGCATGTCCAAATAATATGAAAGATGCCAAGGAGAAATTTAAAGAATTCAAGAAGTCGGATGACTCTAATAGTTTAGGAAACCCTTTTGTATTAACTGAATGCCCATGGTGCAAAAGTCAAATTGGTAAAGCTCCTAAAAGTGAAAGACCTAAGTTTATTAGAAAAGATGCTGATTGGAATAATTTAAAAGTAAAGGGCGTTGGGACTTTTAATAACGGTATTTCCGATGATCTGTTATTGAAATGTTCTGATGTTTTTTGTGAATTTGGCGGGAGAAGAGGTGAAAACTGGCTGCCAGTTGAAGTTGTAGATGAGCGTATCTATAAATACCCTCCTTCTATGTATATTGCTACAGCAGATAAATTCGCAATGTTAGCCTATAGGCCTGCTGCGGGTTCTTTATTTGGTAAGAAAATATCAGATGAGGAAGTTGTTCAACAATATAAGCCCCCTGGGCTAATCATCCAAGATGAATTACATCTGATCTCTGGCCCATTAGGAACTTTATATGGTATTTATGAGTCTGTATTTGAAGAACTTTGTACTTACAAATCTAGTTCTGGTAAATATATCAAGCCGAAGATAATTGCCAGTACAGCGACAATAAAAGGAGCGGAACAGCAGATCCACAACCTTTACAATAGGGAGCAATTACAATTATTCCCTAGCCCAGCATTAGATATGGGGGACTCTTTCTTTGGACGATATGCTAAAGAGAAAAACGGTAACTTAAAGAAAGGCCGGATGTATTTGGGGTTATTAGCTGAATTTGGTTCGGTTCAAACTACTCAAGTTCGTTGCTTCTCTTCTCTTATATTTCACGCAGCTTGTCTTAGCGAAGACAAAAGGGATCCTTGGTGGACTCTACTTTGTTTCTATAACAGTATACGTGAACTTTCAGGTGGGAGAACTCTTTTCGATTCTGATATTCCTGCGAGGTTAAAATATCTATATTCAAAGGTTAATGCCCCCTCTAGTAGTAGACGGTATGTAAATAAAGTTTATGAGTTAACCAGTCGTCTTTCTCAATCTAAACTCGTTGAATTAATGGATATATTAAACAAAAAGTATACTTCTTCAGGTAAAAGTGAAGCTGCGGATGTTTGTTTAGCGTCAAATATAATTGAAGTAGGAGTGGATATAGATCGTCTTTCTTTAATGTCAGTAATAGGGCAACCTAAAAATACTGCACAATATATACAAGTTACAGGACGTGTAGGACGAAAATGGGAAGAAAGACCTGGTTTAATATCAACGATATATAACCCATCTAAAAGCAGAGATAGGTCTCACTATGAACAGTTTAATAGTTACCATGCTCGATTATATGAACAAGTTGAAGCTACCTCAGTTACTCCCTTTTCTGAATCGGCTATTAAAAGAGCCTTGCCGGGTGTCGTGTTAGCATGGGTCAGACAAAACACAAGTACAGATATTAGAAATAAATCAGAATATAAAGCAGTGATTAGAGAATGTGAAAAGTTAATATTATCGAGATGTAGGTCAGTTCTCAGGGATGATATCCCATCTATGGAAAGAGCAATTGATGTAATAAACACTATAGTCGATGATTTAATTTTAAAATGGGATAAAAATCCTCAAGAATGGGAGAAATTCCCACCAAGTACAGATGATGAGTACTTGATGCTATGGCCGGGTCAGTTTTATAGTGAGCCTCAAAAGAAAAAAGGTGTCTTTGTTCCGTCAAGTATGCGTCAAGTAGACTCAAGTTCATTATTAGAAATTTGTGAAGATTATTAAAAGGAGTTAATGATGTCAGGTAAAGAAATTCGAGCTGGTCAACTATTAGCTCCCTTTGGTCCAGGTAGTATTTATATTGATAGTTACGGTACTCCTTTAATAGTCGGTGGGCTAGACCATTGGATGCAAGAGTACGTTGATGGGGTTTGGGAAAATTGTGAAGAACAAAATGAGTTTTTAATTTCAGAAGGGCGACTCTCCGAACTATTACAAATGCCAAGGTTCTATACTCCTCCGCAATATAAGGCTGTAAGACGAAATACTAAACCACCAGTTAATGCTAAATTGAAAGTTCCAGTTTTAAGGTTCCCTACATGGTATACAAATCAGAGTGGTGATTTAGTAAGGTTTACTCTTAATACAAAGGTCTTATCTAAAGGTGAGTTTTGGAAGCCTGTTCGATTTATTGCATTTTGCAAAAATGGACATATTACCGATTTCCCTTGGAAAGAGTGGATTAAGTGTAATTGTGATGACGATACCCATTTAAAAATTAATGACTTTGGTGGAGCAGATCTGAACTCTATCAGAGTAACTTGCACTGGGTGTCATAAAACTAAAACTATGAGAGGGGCAACATCAAGAAGTTTTGGTAATAGCCCATCACCAATGGCTAAGATGGGAATTGAGTGTCCAGGATGTAAACCGTGGCTCGGTACACTTGAAAAAATGGAGGATTGTAACGAAGAATTAATCGGTGGTTTGATAAATCAAACCAACTTATTCTATTCAAAATTAATATCATCAATTTTTATTCCGCCATTAGAAACTGATGTTGAAACCAATGAGCTACAAAGAATACTGTCTGATTCTTCTAAACTATTAACAATAGCAAAGACGCTTTGGAGTTTAAGTAAAGATGCAATGTGTACAACATTAAGGCCGATGATTTCTGAAATTAATCCAGACCTAACCTACTCAGATGATAAAGTTGTCAAAGCTTTTTGTAATTTGACAAGTAAAAACCCAAATATAGGTGCAACTCCAACACCGCCTTCAGAACCAGAAAGCTCTATGCTTTCGTATAGGAGGGTCGAGCATGAATGTTTGAGTCTAGCCGTATCCTCAGATCCAGATGAGCTGAGGATTATTCCCTCGGAGCCCCCTAAGAAATTGAGTAAATGGATTTCAAAAATAAATCTCATCGAAAGGCTAAGGGAAACAAGAGTATTCTTAGGCTTTGATAGATTAGAGCCGCAGAGCAATGAACCCGACATTATGGCTAAAGATGCGATAAAGCAACTGTTTAAGGATTCGCCCGGGGACATGGATTCTTGGCTCCCTGCAACAAAGTCCTATGGAGAAGGGATTTATATTGAGTTCGACAGCCAGCAGATAGACGAGTGGTTATTAGAGAACGGTAAGGAACTTTATAATCGAATGGATGATGCTCTAGTGACTAGATTATCAGAGCACTGGATGATCTTATCTCCTCTAAAAGGGGCAACTAAAGAATGGGCTATAAAGTATATGCTGATTCATTCTATTGCCCATCTATTGATTAAGGAGTTAGTTTATCTCTGCGGATATAGTACAGCCTCATTAAAAGAAAGATTGTATATATCTAATGACCCGGATTCCCCAATGTCATCAATATTGATATATACAGCTTCCGGTGACTCTGAAGGAAGTTTGGGAGGCTTGGTAAAGTTAGGACATCCAGATACTTTTGGGAATATCTTTACTAAGGCTATAGAAAAAGGAGCTTGGTGTTCGACCGATCCTGTTTGCTCCGAGAGTTTAGGCGCAAAGGGTTCATCTTATTTAAATTTAACTGCTTGCCAAGCCTGTTGTTTGTTACCAGAAACGGCCTGTGAAGTTATGAATAATGCATTAGACCGGACTCTTGTTGTTGGTACACCTGAAAACCGAGAGATTGGCTTTTTCTCAGAACTAATAAATCAATAATATGAGAGATGATTATTTATGAATTATTCACTTGAAGAATATTATGACGATAACTTTACAACAGGTGATATTGAAACACCTTCGTTGTCATTATTGAACTTTATTGAACAAACAAGTAGCGAGTTACTTGAATCCGGAATTATTGAAGGAATAGAAATATATCAATACATGACGGAAAAAGGCAGCCGAAACCCCAAAAGAGTTGATGGGTATTGGCTAAATGAAGACGGCGTTTTAGATTTGTTTGTTGTTGATTACAAATTTTCAGAAAAGCTTCAAAACATAGCTAATTTAGAGGTAAAGCAGCTGTATTCGCGATTAATTAATTTCATTGAGTATAGTTTTAATGGTGTGGACTCTGAAGACGAACTTGAAGAGGAACAGTTATATTCCTTAATAAATAAATCAAAGGGTAATATATCAAAAATTAATTGTTACATTCTGACTAATAGGAAATTAGGGAATAACGTAGCAGCCTTGCCTAATGAAACTATTGGTGAGCTCACTATTAATTGCAGTATATGGGATGTTAGTAGATTTTATAGGCAATCGATATCGTCATCTCAAAAAGAGCCTTTGAATATATCTCTTACTGATATTTTTGAACATGGTATTTTATGTCTTCCAGCTCATACGGGTAATAACTCTCTTCAATCGTACCTAGCTGTAATTCCAGGTAAAGTGTTAGCACAGCTTTATGGACTATACGGTACAAGGCTATTGGAACAAAATGTACGTTGTTTTCTTCAAGCAAGAGGAAACGTAAATAAAGGAATTAAAACTACGATTGTTGAAAATCCTGAAATGTTTTTTGCTTATAACAACGGCATAACAGCGACCGCTAAAAATATTGAAGTACGGAAGAATGAAAATGGATTAGAGATAACTAATATCCAAGATTTACAAATTGTAAATGGCGGACAAACGACAGCTTCTTTATTTCATACAGCAAAAAAAGAAAAGGCTAGTTTAGAAGATGTTTATGTTCAGATGAAACTGTCTATTGTTGAAGATGAGCTATCTTCAACAATAGTGCCTAAAATCTCAGAATATGCTAATACACAAAATAAAGTAAATGCAGCAGACTTTTTTTCTAACCACCCATTTCATATACGTATTGAAGAGTTTTCTCGAAGAATATATATCCCATTAAAAAGCGGTGAAATTAGAGAGACTAAGTGGTTCTATGAAAGGGCTAGAGGACAGTATAATGATGCTATATCGAAGCTAACTATCGGTGAGGCCAAGCGTTTTAGAGATGAGCATCCGAAAAGGCAGATGTTCACAAAGACTGACTTAGCAAAATATGTCAATGTATGGGAAGAAGATCCCTTGTACGTCAATAATGGCGCACAAAAGAATTTCACTCAGTTTGCTAAGAGAATAGGGAACTTATGGAAAAAATCTTCAGAGGAATTTAATGAAGTTTATTATAAAAACTTAATTGCCAAGGCTATTATATTCAAATCTACCGAAGGTATAGTCTCTTCTGAAGAGTGGTACGGTGGCTATCGCGCAAATATTGTTGCTTATAGCATCGCATGTTTGAGTGAATTTTGTAAAAAGAACAATAAGGCATTTAATTTTGAAATAATTTGGGAAAAGCAAAGCATTAACTTGAAGTTGACTAAGTGCTTAAAAATAATATCTGCTTATATAAATGGAAAGTTAATGTCACCTCCACCACAGTTTAAGAATGTTACTGAATGGGCAAAAAAACCTCTTTGCTGGCAAGTGATTCAAGAAGAAATAGAACAAACCGAGAGTGAGTTTTCTCCATATTTATTAGGTCTACTGATTGATGATGTAGAAGATCGAAATATAAAATCTGACGCAAAAAAAGTACAAAAGGTAGATAATTCGATAGCTGTTCAGAAAAGAGTTATCGAATTTGGTGTTGATAAATGGAAAGCTTTAGCCCAAAAAGCTTTAACAGATGGGCGATTATCAGAAAAAGAGATGGAGATTCTTAGTAAAACAGTTTTAGTCAAAAATAAAATACCGACCCCTCGACAGTCAGAAGCTTTAAGTAAGGTTATGGACAGATATGAGTTAGCCTAAAGTAATTGAAAGTTCTGATATAAATAGGTTGTTATAACGTGAGCTTTAACAACCTATTTTAAATTGTAGCTGATCACAACTCGAGTGAATGAGTAGGTTGTACATACCTGAAGAGGAAAGATAACTCTGGGAAGTCCACTTTTCTAAAAAAGTTTTCTTCATAAAAAGTGATTTGATTATAGGCTATAACGGCCAAGGTTTCATAATTCTAGGCGGTTATGATACAAGGTGTTGATTTTTCTTGGATTTACCCGTAAGTCGTTGAAAGTCCAATCGTTAAAGGTGTGTGCATCATAGAGTGCATCATGCTAGAGGTTTGTTGTATTTTATTACGTTAAATCAACTGTTTGCTTATTAAAGCTCATAATCGTGCCATTGTTTAGGTTAAATAAGGCTGAGTAGATAAGCCTTAAATCAAATATGAATAAGATGTGGTACGCTCGTGGCTTTTGTATCATTCGTTGCAGACTATCTTTACTTCTTTTAGCGTTGGTACAGGTAGCTTACCACTTGCTGCTTGTTCTATATGTTCACTCCACCAGCACATCAACTCTCTTCGGCTATCTAAGTATTCTGCACGATTGTAAGCTCTTCTTACTTCATTTTTATCCACATGAGATAGCGCTGCTTCAATTACATCAGGATTTAAACCCTTTTCGTTTAGTGTTGTGCTAGCTAAGGCGCGTAAGCCATGAGCAACTAGTCTGTTTTTATATCCCATGCGTATGAGTGCTTTGTTTGCTGATTCAACATTACAGTGTTTATTATGGTCAATGTAAGAAGGGAAAAGGTACTTTCTATCTCCAGTCATTGGTTGTAAACGCAATAATATTTCAATGGTTTGTGGTGTTAGAGGGACTTTATGTTCTAACCTGATTTTCATTCGTTCGGCAGGGTATAATCCATATTCTTCCAATTACACCACCTAAGCCTAGAATTACACTAGATACAAAGGCTGCAACAACTGCTGGTGTCCAAAATTCCATATCATTTTCCCTTATTTGTTAACCGAATGCGTACATCGGTTCAGCCTCTACAATTTCATCACGCGCAATATATAAGTCATACGCTTTTTGAATATTCAACCAAAAACCTGCGCTAATACCTGTTGATGTTTCAAGCTTTTTTGCTAACGAAACAGAAACGGACACTTTACCATTCGCAAACAATGACACTTGCTTGCGGCTCATGTGTAAAGATTTAGCGGCATCAGTCTGTGAAATATTATGTGCAATTAATACTCTTTCATTAAAGAATATTCCAGCGTGTTTAACGGGTAATTTATTGCTTCTAATTAACGTCATATAGCCCCCTAATTATATTTGTTTAAATCAACATCGTACGCGCTACCATCCGAGTATAAGCACGTTACACTCCCGATAGGCTCTACGCTATTCACGGTTACTGTAACCGACCAATTATTAGGTTTATATTCATTAATTTTGAATCCCCCTAATAACTCAACATCAGTAATTCTTTCTGATGCATCAAGAATTGTTAATATATCAATCACTTCATACACGTAAGTAGTCGGTAATAATGTAACGTCACCTTCTACCCATAACTGTTCTAAAACAGTCGATTTGAAATTAACAATCACTCATTTTACTCCAATGCTTTGATGTATTAATTATATGGTGTTACCTGTTACGTTACAAGTAGCTACCCTGTTTATTTATAAATTTCCATAAAGATGCTACACCGTTTCAATTACCGATTTATCACGAGTTATTACTTTAGGTCTGAAATAAAAAGGGTCAGAGCCAC
>Ga0209292_1002832_pt1 | contig 19553 bp, 13 predicted proteins | sample GOMGulsemesocosm_2_FD_184634 | JGI IMG/M metagenome (GOLD analysis project Ga0209292, IMG submission 184634) | Methane-oxidizing microbial communities from mesocosms in the Gulf of Mexico - GOM9C Gulf of Mexico (SPAdes) (version 2) | ecosystem: Environmental > Aquatic > Marine > Cold seeps... | reverse complement strand
GGTAATAAGTCTTCTGGGGTAAATACTTTTACCGCGCCGTTAAACTCTGTGGAATCATACTCACCGACAAGCTGCACGAAAGGCAGGGGTTGTAATTCAATAGAGCCAAAAGGGCCATCCATGATGCCCATCGTCATATCAGATTTACCATAACCAGCACTAAAGCGCACTGGTACGGCGTCAAATTCATAGTCAGCTACAGCGTAGTAGGTGGCAAAGTTGTTTGCTGCGCCACCAATATCTTGGCCACCAATAGCAACATTGAAACCTGTATAATCATAGACGAAAGGTAGTTGGAACTTTGCTGATGCAGACAGATCACGAGTACCACAACCTGATTCTGAGTACGAATTACATGAATAGGTTTGGGTGACAATACGGCCGCCAGCTTCAAAGCCCGGTGCAAAACCTGCTGCAAAGAATAGATTATCGAGATCCGCTATGTGATTTTGGTAAGGTACGCCTTGGCCATATAACAGTGAAAAATCCCCGTAATCGATCACTTGTGCATTAGGGGTTAATAGCGCACCAGTAAAACTTTGCGCTGAAAGTAAATTATCCACGTTAGCTACTGCAGACCAAGATGCTGCAAGTGTTGCACTGGTCAATAATGTTATTTTTATAATAGACATACCTGTCTCTATGCTTGAAAGTAAGAAAAAAGGCTCCTAAATAGGAGCCTTAAATTTTTATTAGTATTTATTATTAAGAAGGACTCTTACTACCAGTCGTGCCAGTCGTGCCAGTAGGTACTGCTGGTGGATCAACTTTTTCACCTGGAGTAGATGCTGGTGGGTTTGCACCGATTGTAGTTGGATCTGTTACAACATTGGCAACTTGCGTTGGTGTAATTGTTATTACAACTGGAGTTCCACCAACTACGAAGTCATCTTTTGTGTCTAATGCAAATGCTTCTGTTGCAGCAGCAATGTTAGCTACAGAGTCAGTCGACTGTCGAAGAACTTCAGTAAGCGAGGCTGTTGTTGCAGCAAGAAGCTGGTAACCAGATTTATCAGTTGCTTTACTTAACGTGTCTAAAACAGTTTCTGTATTCGATAGTAATTCAGTTACATCCACGCCTCCGGCATTAAGTAATGAACCTAAGCCTAAAGATGTTATTACTGTTGTTGCAGTTGCTGGTGTATATTCAGCGCCAGTAGCTTCTAACTCTCTAGCAATAAGAGTTGTTAATGGTGATGCAGTAATTGAACCATTAGACTGAGCCATGCCCTTAGGAATAATATAAACAACATCAGAACCGATTAGTTTTCCGTTTGATATATCTTGTGCGCCGTTACCACCAGTAAATGTAAATGTACATGTCTCAGGCGAAGCTTGTACTGTTCGCTCGAAAAAATTAGCATTACCGTAGTAATCGGTTTTACTTGTTTCAGTTGTACCATCCGTACAAACGGCAACAGCTGCCATATTTTGTACTGCAGGATCGAAAGCTTGAACTGCTTGAGAATTAGCTGCACCATTATCATCGTTACAGCCTGATAATAAGATACCGGCAACTGCGACCGCTAGAAGTTTAATTTTCACTGTTAATTCCTTTAATTATAATTGATGCAAGAGTTCCCTAAATACCAGTATCGGTAGAATTAGGCAGACTGAAAATAATTACGTCTTTGTATTGCAAATGTTAAGTTGTTGTAAATCTTAGTTCTTTTCATTGTGAATTATAAATATAACAATAATTTACTTAATTATTACACTAGTTTACTTGATTTCCATTAAAGTTGTTAGTTATTAGTTAAAAATTAGAGGTTGGTGGAACTTTGTGTTTTTAAAGTAATCTAATTATCTTAATTTTTTTTTATGAATTATTAATCTTAGTTGGCCTAATGAAAACGCTAAATTTGGTAATAATGGTTTTTTTGTTGTATTGCTAGATCATAAAGTTTTGATACTATAGTTCTTCTTATTCCATTTTTATAAAAAATAATTGGTATTGCTATGCTCAAGATTATTCGTTTAAGTGTCTCCAGCAGAATTGTTGCGACATTATTTATTTGCACGCTCTTGATGCTAAGTAATATCCCATTAGTGCACGCGAATGATGCCGTCTATTTATCATCAGACTATGTATCTGAAAATAATTTACCAGTAAGCAGCACCGCTGCACAGGATTCATCTGCAGACCAGCAAACAACAAATCAGCCTTCAGGCCGTAACCGTGGCAGACACGAGAATAAAATAACAGATGAAGATAGAAATTGGCGTGTTTTAGGTCCTTCAAAACAACGGAGCCGTGATAAAGAGTATCACTATAAAAATGATGATATGGCTCGTTTCATTTTCTTAATGGATGCGAAAGACCGTAAAAATAAGTTATTAGCTAGCTTGGCCCTGTGGCCTGATCATCAAGAAAAATTGGTTAATAATCTAACCGATGGTCAAGGCGCCGCACGTTTTTCATCTTTGTTTATCATCTTTGTATTAATGCTTGTTTGTGGCTTTATTGTTGAGCGTATTGTCAGTGTTAAAATGGATTATTTTTCTGAGGGCGTAGCTAAAGAAAAAGATAGTAGTTTTAAAGACAATCTTGATTATTTATTAATGCGTGGTTTTTTTCAATACGTCGGTATTGCTACTTTTGCGTTAACAGCCGCGCTTATTGCTATTTATAATTACGTTGAAACAGATCCTTTTAGACTGCTCAGCCTACATGCTTTAGGTTTGGTCGTTAAAATAAGAGCGCTTAAGGTATTATTAAGGCTAATCTTTGCGCCTTATGCTCGAGGTCATCGATTATTTAAGATTGATTGCGCATCGGCAAGTCGCCTGTACTGGTCAATTCTTGTGTTTATGTCTGTTTACCTTACTATTACTACGTTTTGGCGTATTTTAGTGGTGTTTTCGTTAGATCCCATTTTATTTGCTTTGATTATTCCCTCTACCGGTATGATTTTGAATGTACTGTCCATTGGCTTTATTTGGTTCAATCGCAGAACTATTGAGGCCATGTTTGTAGGCAGTAAACAGACCAGTTCTTCCTTTACGCGATTTTTACGCCAGACGTGGACAACTGTATTTACTATCTGGCTATTTATAGCTTGGGTATTCTGGGCAATGTATGAGTTTTTGGGGTATTACGAACAAGCTGATAACTTTACACCTATTTGGTGGTTGACGTTTACTTACCCAATATTAGACCGTTTTATTTTTGTTACTCTTGGTCAGCTTAAACGTATCTCTTGGTTACAAAGCCATTCGTTTGAACAGCGTTGTGATAAATTTATTAACCGGGTGATTATCGCACTTAGAGTCATATTCGTTGCTTTTATTCTTCATCATCTTGATGCCAGTTTAAATTATAACGCTTGGGAAAAAATCACCAATAGCCTTGGCGGCTTCATTGAGATGTTAGTTGATATTATTATCGTTATCATTGCTGCTTATGCGATTTGGGAAGTCATCCAGTCTGCTATTGAGCGTCATTTACCTTATGAAATGATTTGTGAAAATAACAATGGAACATCTACACTTGAAGGTGAGGGCGGTGGTACTGGTGCTTCTCGTTCTGAAACTTTGCTGCCTTTAGTACGTTCGTTTTTATCGGTGTTTTTACTGTCCTGTGTACTACTCATGATACTCAGTATCGTAGGTGTTGAAATTGCACCGTTATTGGCTGGTGCGGGTATCGTCGGTATCGCGGTCGGTTTTGGTGCTCAGAAATTAGTGCAAGATGTTATTTCTGGCATTTTCTTTTTACTCGATGATGCTTTTCGTCGTGGTGAGTATATTGAAGCGGCGAGTTTGCGCGGTACTGTTGAGCGGATCTCTATTCGTTCGATCACATTACGTCATCATCTTGGGGCTGTGCAGACTATTCCTTTTAGCGAAATTGCCACTGTACGAAACTTATCTCGTGATTGGATCACCAAGAAATTAGAGTTCCGTTTAGATTACCGAACAGACGTTGAAAAAGTACGTAAGCTGATTAAAAAGGTCGGTCAGAAAATGCTGCTACATCCTGAGTACGGACAGCATTTTCTATTGCCGTTGAAATCGCAAGGGGTTACTCGGGTTGAAGAATCCGCACTTATCTTCCGCATGAAATTTACCTGTGTACCTGGTGAGCAATGGGTTATTCGTCGAGAAGCATTTAGACTGGTACAAGAATCATTAAAAGACAATGGTATTGAGTTTGCACATCGCTCTGTACATGTGTTAACCAAGCACGAAGGTAAAGAAGACTTACAAAATGTTATTGAAAAAAATGAAGAACTTGCTGAAACGCTGGGAGCGGCTGCAGCGTTAAGTGTTTCTGCAGAGATTAAAAAGAACGACAAAATAGACTCAGATTACACTTAATTTGGAGTGTATTTTTAATCAAATGAATGGTTTATTAAGTGAGCGGGGCGGTATCTTAGGCTTCGCTTTTTTGATAACCTTATCTGCCTTAGTTGTATTAAGTTAAAGAGAATTCGAGTGCGTAGTAAATTAAATAATAGCCGTTTGCTCATCTACAGTCATGACTCTTTCGGTCTTGGGCATTTGCGCCGTTGTAGAACCATTGCCCATGAGCTTGTTGACCGATACAAGGGCTTATCTGTATTAATTATTACTGGCTCGCCGATTATTGGCCGTTTTGATTTTAAAGCCCGTGTGGATTTCATTCGAATACCGGGAGTGATCAAGCTTCATAATGGCGAATATACGTCACTCGGTTTGCTTATCGATCTCGCTGATACGTTAGCATTACGTGAATCCATTATTCTGAATACTTCTAAAGTCTTCAAACCGGATATTTTTCTTGTCGATAAAGAGCCGGGCGGATTGAAAGATGAAGTCATTAGTACGTTAGCATATTTCAAAGATACGGATACCAAATGCATTCTTGGTTTACGCGATGTGATGGACTCTCCTGAATTATTAAAAAAAGAATGGCAGAAGAAAAATGTGATGCCATTACTTGAAAATCTTTATGATGAGCTTTGGGTTTATGGCCCCGCTGAGGTATCTAATCCATTACAAGGATTGGATGTTAAGCAAATAGTGTCTGACAAAACGTTGTTTACGGGTTATCTACCAAGACAGTTACCGCAGCAAGTGGATATTGAATCCATGAACCTCCCCGACAAACCTTATATTCTAGTAACACCTGGCGGTGGTGGTGATGGCATTGAGATGATTGATTGGGTTCTCCGTGCTTATGAGAGTTGCCCAACACTGATGCCCGCATTATTTGTGCTTGGTCCATTTATGCCTGCGGCTGAGCGAAATGAGTTTTTGAATAGAGCGGAATCGCTACCTCATGTCGATGCAATCACATTTAGTAATCACCTTGAGCATTTAATGTTTGAGGCTGAGGCTGTGATTGCCATGGGTGGGTACAATACCTTTTGTGAAATACTGTCGTTTGATAAACCAGCTTTAATTCTACCACGTACTCAACCACGGGAAGAACAGCTTATTCGTGCTCGTAATGCCGCCGCGGTAGGCCTTTTATCTATGCTCGATTTGGATTCAGAACGTTCAACTGAGACCATGGTTGACGGTATTTTAAAGCTATTACAGCAAGATAAACCGAGTAAACACAAACTTGATAAATTACTGAACGGTTTAGATTTCGTCGCTAATCGATTTGGTGAGTTGGTATCAAAATAAACTAATCTAGTTTTCTTTTTAATTAATTGTTTTCGCAAGGACCATATATATGTCAGCACCGCGTATTATGTATTATGTGCAATATTTACTAGGTATTGGTCACGTTCGTCGCTCTTCTCTTATTGTTCAAGCATTATGTGAACAAGGTGCGCATGTAGATGTTATTTTTGGTGGTATGCCCGTTCCTAGCATGTCTTTTGGTGATGCGACTATGCATCAGTTAACGGCAGTGAAAAGTGCCGATTCAGGTTTTAGCGGTTTAGTTAAAGCAGATAACACCCCAGTTAGTGATGATGATAAAAAAGAGCGTACACAGGCTTTATTAGCGCTTTGTGAGACGTTACAGCCAGATTTAATTGTCACAGAAACGTATCCTTTTGGTCGCAGACAAATGCGTTTTGAGCTGTTACCACTCCTAGATTGGGCTAAGTCACAACGTAAGCCTCCTGTTCTTGTATCTTCTATCCGAGACATTTTACAACGACGTTCAACTGTAAGAGAACAAGAGTACGTAAACCTGGTACAGACGTATTACCAACATGTATTAGTGCATGGCGATCAAAACTTCTATCCATTAGAAAAAAGCTTCCCGGTTGCTGATATGATCGCGGATAAAATTAGTTATTCTGGCTATGTTTGTCCTACATTAGTAAACAAAAATCCATCGCCAAAAACACGAGATACGATAGTCGTTTCTGTTGGCGGCGGTAGTATAGGTAAAGATATTTTAGTTGCGGTGATGGCGCTGTATAACAGTGGTTTTGCGGCAGATAAAAAGTGGTTACTGATCACAGGTCCAAATATGGACAGTGCCGACAAAGCTTATTTTAAAGCGCAACAACAGCCTAACTTGCAAGTTGTTGACCTCGCTGATGACTTTTTAAATGCATTGAGTAATGCTTATGTGTCAATTTCAAGAGCGGGTTATAACACTGTGATGGATCTGTTATTGACTGCGGTACCTGCAGTGGTCATACCGTTTGAAGGTGAAGGCGAAACTGAGCAGCTAGCGCGAAGTGAAGTCTTGGCAGAAGCGAAAGTACTGCAATTCGTTAAGAATGACGAATTGAGTATTGAGACATTAAAAACTGCGATTAATAAAGCATTAGCCAGTACTGCTGAGACAGTTAATATCGATAATCAAGGTGCGACGCAAAGTGCGACGCTACTTATTGAATGGGCTGGTGTAAGACATGAACAAATGAACAAAGGTGTGATACATGTCTAATTGGCAAATGTTGGCTGATGAAATACAGCAATGGTCGTCTCCTGTGCAGTTCTGGTGGCGTGATGATGATGCGGTGGCTAATTCAGGCGCACTGCAAAGATTATTAATGCTTGCAGACCAGTTTACGATCCCTGTCCATCTTGCTGTGATCCCTGACTTACTGCAAACAAGCTTAAACGTGATTAATAAAACACAGCATCGCACGCACTGTTATGTATTACAGCATGGTTATGCTCATCAAAATTATGCATTGGAAGGGCAACGTAAAATTGAATTAGGCGGATCGCAAAACGTACCTGAGCTACTACAGAAGTTAGCGCAAGGGCAGCAAATATTAAAATCTCAATTTGGTGAGCAATATTTGAATATTTTAGTACCACCTTGGAATCGTATTGCAGATGAGATTGCTCGCGAGTTACCGGATATGGGTTATGCCCAACTCTCTATATTTGGGGTTAAAGAGCAAGCTGAGACTGATTTTAATCTGAATGTGCATATCGACATTATTGATTGGCAACAGCGCTGTTTTGCGGGCGAAGAGCTTATTATCACAAATATAATTTCTCATTTACGCAATAAAAGATTGGCAAGTTTGAGTGGTAATATAAAGCCCTGTGGTTTAATGACACATCATCTCAAGCATGATTTAAATTGTTGGTTATTTATCAGCAAATTTTTTCAATTTTGCCAGCAGCATGAAAATATTGAATGGCTAGGTGGGCAACAACTCCATCAATTCGCAAATGCGTCTTAACATTTTCAATTCAAAATACTAAAGGTTTAGGTCTGTAGTGAAGAAAATAGCATTAGTACTTAAAGGTTATCCACGCCTATCAGAAACATTTATCGCCCAAGAAATACGTGCATTAGAGTTACGTGGGTTTGATATTACATTAGTTTCCTTGCGTCATCCGACAGATACCAGCACCCATCCCATTCATCAACAGATTGAAGCTGATGTATTATATTTACCTGAATACTTACACGTTGAGCCATTACGGGTACTCAAAGCGTGTTTTCATGTCGCTAAGCGCTATTCATTAACCAAAGTGGTTAAGCAGTTCATTCGAGATATTAAGCGTGATACTAGCCGTGGGCGTGTTCGCCGTTTTGGTCAAGGTCTTGTACTTGCGGCAGAAATGCCTGACGGAATTGAACAAATGTATGCGCACTTTTTACATACACCAGCATCGGTGACACGCTATGCGGCATTATTGAATGATTTACCTTGGTCGTGTTCTGCTCATGCCAAAGATATCTGGACATCAGAAAAGTGGGATCTTGCCGAGAAACTGTCAGAGTTACAATGGCTGTCTACTTGTACTGCGGCGAACAATGAGTATTTACAATCCCTTGCTGAAGATCCAAGCAAGGTACATTTGGTTTATCACGGTTTAGATTTTACTCGATTCCAGCATGTAGACCGAGTTTCGCGCGCGCATGTTAATGGCAGTTCTGCAGATAAGCCGGTTAAAATTATCAGTGTCGGTCGAGCCGTACCGAAAAAAGGCTACGATGACTTACTTGATGCGTTAGCTAAATTGCCAAAAGATTTACATTGGCAGTTGACGCATATTGGCGGTGGCGGAATTCTAAAAGGTTTACGTCAGCAGGCTCAAGAGTTAGGTATTGATAAACACATCGAATGGCAAGGTGCGCAGCCACAATTAGCTGTACTCGAAGCTTACCGTGAAAGTGATTTGTTTGTACTGGCAAGTAAGATTGTTGCCGATGGTGACCGAGATGGAATGCCGAATGTATTGATGGAAGCACAAAGCCAATCTGTATGCTGTCTGGCAACTGATATATCCGGTATACCAGAGCTTATTGATAGTGGTGAAAACGGCGTATTGGTGGAATCAAATCACGTTGATCAATTAGCTGCAGCATTAGAGGATTTATTACGCGATGGTGAGAAGCGTGAACGTCTTGGCGTTGAGGGCCAGAAGCAACTTCATCAACGCTTTGATGTTAAAATTGGTATTGACCAACTAGAAAAACTATTTGATAGCCGTGGCTGATACATGTGTAAAAACAGGCATCGCATTTTATGCGCCGCTTAAATCACCTTTACATCCGACACCATCGGGTGATCGCAAGATCGCGCGCTTGTTTATACAAGCGCTGAGGCAGGGTGGTTATCATGTTGAACTAGCAAGTCAGTTACGAACGTTTGATAAAAAGGGCGACGGTCAACGTCAGCTGCGGCTTATCATGCTTGCTAAGAAAGAAGCAATTAGGATCATGCGGCGTTGGCATAAACAAGGCTTTAGTCCACAAGCTTGGTTTAGTTATCACTTGTATTACAAAGCGCCAGATTTAATTGGCCCTATCATTTGTCAGACGCTTAATATTCCTTACATCGTAGCCGAAGCATCTTGGGCTGAGAAACGTGCTCAGGGTGGTTGGGCGCTGTATCACCAACAAGTGGCAATTGGATTAGAACTTGCGAGTAAAGTTATTTGTATTAACCCTATAGATAAAGTCGCATTGACCGCGTTTTATTCCCAGCGTCTGCAAAGTCCATCTCCACTCATGTCCCTTAATACTTTTATCGACGATCTACCTGTCAATAACGATGAGCTTTTTCTAGATTGTGCTAAAAATGATGCAATAAACAGTGCTAAAAAAAGCATTGAACAAAGTACGCAAGCAATGGGTGTTTTAACCCGAAAAGACTTTGCACAAAAATATGATCTTGATAGTGATTTACCTTGGCTTGTCACCATCGCCATGATGCGCAGTGGCGATAAGTACCATTCTTATCAACAGTTAAGCGCTGTGGTCGATTCATTACAGCAGCCTTACCAGTTATTGATTATTGGTGATGGTGTGATGCAAACTGAAGTCCATTCGCTTTTTGCTTCGCACCAGCAAGTCAGGTTTGCAGGGGCACTTGAAAACAGCCACATTCGACAGTTATTACCGCATTTTACATTACTTGTTTGGCCAGCGATAAATGAAGCCCTTGGCATGATCTTCTTAGAAGCACAGCAAGCAGGCGTGGCGATCGTCGCCGGTGACCAGGGCGGTGTCAGCTCAATTGTGAAACATAACGTCACTGGTACATTGGTAGATGCGTATAATGCTAAGGCAATGTCAGTAGCGATTGATGAGTTACTAAGTTGTCCAGCACAGTTAAAAGTCATGCAGCAAGCAGCAAAGCATTACGTTACTCTGCATCATTCAATTGCGGCTAGTGCAGAGCAGCTTAATCTGGTTGTCCAAGATGCCATAGCAAAAAAACTGGAGTTGTTATGATCCATGTATATTTTATTCGCCATGGACAAACGCAGTGGAACTGTGAGAAGCGTTTACAAGGTCGGACTGATATTCCATTGAATGATACAGGGAAGAAGCAGATCAGTGCTTATCAATTACCTTTAAATTTATTATCTCTGCGATGGTTAAATAGTCCATTATTAAGAGCACAGCAAACAGCGGAGTTACTTGGTGTCAATTCACAGGTTGAAGCTGCCTTGATTGAAATGAATTGGGGGGACTGGGAAGGTAAAACATTGGCACAATTAAGAGAGCAAGATCCGATTTATTTTGCTAAACAAGAAGCGTTGGGACTAGATTTACGGCCTGCGGGTGGAGAGTCACCACGTTTGGTTGCTGAGCGGGTGAGTGATTGGGTTGAAGCCTTAGATATTACCAATGTAGAGCAGCGAATTGGTTGTGTTAGTCATAAAGGTATTATCCGTGCAATTTATGCCAGTGCGTCGAATTGGAACATGTTAGGCAAAGCACCGCATAAAATTGATTATCATTGTGCTCAACACTTTTGCTTTGAAGGTGGACGTTGGTCTATTGTTGAGCTTAATATACCGTTATAAGCGCCCATAACATTATCCATATTTTTCAGTTGTGTTGGTCGAGTTTTATTTATAGGCTCCAACCATGCGGTAAGAGCCCAATATTAAATATGTTAAATGGTATTTCTAGCCTTAGAAAACCAAGTTAACCTGCGCTGAACCAACAATAGCTTCGGCTTTATTAGTAAACTCGTAAGTTAAGCCAGTAATTGAATCAGTTTCTTCGAATGAGGTTTCCTCACCAACAATATAGGCAGCGGCGAGATCAACAGAAAGTGTTTTGCTGATCTTGAATGTCAGACCCGCTGTATACCACTGGCGTTCTGAGTCTGGAATACTGATAGTTGTATCACCGGCACTTTCATCTAATGCATAACCCGCACGTAATATCACTTTGTTGCCTAGGTAATATGATAAACCGGCGGAATAGCGAATATTATCTTCGTAATTATAAGCTTTTTCGAATAATATTTTATTGTCTTCAGCAGACACACCTTTTAGACCTTTAAAGCTGCTCCATTCCGTCCAAACTACGCCGTATTGTAGTGCTAAATTACCAAAACGGTGAAAGCCACCTAGTTCTGCTATAGCAGGTAATGATAAGTCTAATGTACCGTTACCAGTATTTATTGTTACTCCATCATCTGCTCTTTTTGAATAATCTCCTTCAAAAGTAAGTTCGACTTCTGAACGGTAGCTAACGCCAATTTTATGATTAGCATTAAGATCAAGTAAAACACCAGCATTCCAACCAAAACCGATGTCATCGCCTTCCAGTGAGAATGCTGTTGCACCACGCGCCATGCCCGCTAATGGACCGGAAATCGCAGGATCAGAAACATAGGCATTAGCTGTTGCTTGCGGGTTTGCTGATGTGTATGCAGCAGTTAAAACAGTTTCAAGTGCAGAACCTGCAGCTGCATCACCTAAATTTCGCTCTAGCTCTGCGCTACCATATACAATTTGTGCACCGACGCCAAGGCGTAATTTAGATCCGACCTTAAACGCTAAACTTGGGTTTAAATTGAAAGTTGTTAGCTGTGTTGAACCGCCAAGTAGACCTGCTGCATAATCATCTGAAAATTCGGTATTAGTACCATAATTAGTATAGCCTGCTAAACCAATAGCTAGTTTGCTACCGACTGGAATTACAGCATAAACAGATGGGATAGTTGACGTGTTTACTGAGTTTTCAACATCGTAATCAGATTTAGTCGGCACTGCAAAGTCATTATCGATAAGTTGATTTAAAGCGGTATAGCTACCTGCAAGTGGGGAGTTATCACCAGTGGTCTCAACAGTAGGCTCTACATAAGCACCGCCAAATGAAAAGGCAAATTTGTCAAATGATGCTGCAGCCGCAGGGTTGGTCGCTATCACTGCTGCGTTGTCAGTATTGGCGGCGAAACCAGCATTGGCATTACCCAATGCAGATGCAGATTGCACGTTAACTTGAAAGCCTGCTGCCGATGCTTGAGCGCTAGCCATAATTGTTGCGGTTACCATTGCTTTAACTACCGCCTTCGATATTACACTTTTTTTGAACGAATAGGTTTTTTTCATGACTAATCCCTGTCTTATATAAATAATTGAATACCAAGCTCACTAAATAAGTGGTCTATTATTTCGCTGGAAAAATTGACAATAACAAGGCGTCAATTGCCGTAACTAGTTATTCTAAGTTCAGAATTAACAACGTAGTTAGCGTCTGTTTTAACCAGAAAGAATGATTATCTATTTATTGTGCTTGGTATAATGTAAATACATCCATGTTAATTACAGTTTTACTCGAACGTGTTTATACACGCTGCTACCTGAGTTGGACCTATTATAGGGATTTAGCGAGATGTTTATGTGAGGGCAAGGTACATGTGATTAGTAATACTATTAAAATTTGAATGAGTGTTTGAAGTTAGTATTTACTATTGTTATAAGGCTTTATTTTAAGTTGTTTTTAAGTACTAATGCAATCTAGTGTGTTTTAGTGATAATAGCATTAACCGTATTTCAAGGGCTAATTAATAGGAGCTATTACTCTATTAGTGCTAGCTAATTAATCAATTGATAATTTAGCTGTAGTCCAAGCATAGTGCTATTGCCTTCTGCGCTTACGTCGAAGTCATCAAGGCCAATAGTATCTTTAATTCGTGTAGTATCGTATCTCGCATAAGTAAGCCCCATATCAAAGCTTAATGTTCGACTCGCATAATAAGTTAATCCAAAACTGAAGTTTGTTTTCTTATCAAATGGTATTGAGAAGGTTGCGCTTTCAGTTGCTTTTTCTGTTGACGCTCCACTGCGCAGTAAGATCACATCGCTTAATTTGTAGCTGACTGCAAATGCAATTTTCCAGCTATCTTCTGCAGCAACAGATTCAATTAAACACTGTCCTTGCGGTAAATTAAAGTCGAGATTAGCAGGGCAATCTGGATGTGATACTGAAATGTTATCTAGGTTCTCCCAACTATACCAAGCGAGTGAATACTGCATTGCTAATCGCGTATCCAGCTGATGGAAGCCTGATAGTGTTAGTTCACTTGGGACTGCCATCGAAAGTGTTGTGGTATCTTGGAAGTCGAGATCATTATTCTTCGCAAGCGTTGTGAAGTCGCCCTCTGTTTTAATATCTGTTGCTGATCGATAAGATAAACCGAATTGATGGTATTTATTTATTTTATATAAGCCACCAATATCATATCGAAAACCGAGTCCTGAACCATTAAAGTCTTGATATATTTGACTTGGATTACTTGGGTTTTGAGCGCCATAATTTGTCGCTAGTTGGTAGTTACCATAAATAGCACTTACTCCTATGCCAAGATAAAGCTTGTTTGTTAATTTAACCGCGATATTGGGGTTTATTTCATAAGTGAACAAGGAGCGTCGTCCAGTGAGGATCCCGGCTGGATATTCGCTATCATAATTGTTACGTACGTTATAATTAGAAAACGTTGCAAGCCCAAATGACCATTTATGATTAATGGGAAATGCGAAATAGCCTGAAGGGACAACGTAGTTATCTCCGATACTTGCATTATTTAAAGCTTCAGGATCACCACCAGAATAATATTCACCTTGAATGTCTTTCTCAGATTTTACGAAAATAGCTGCAATGGCCATAGCTGGGTATGAAAATGCCGCTGTTATCGCGGGGTTCACGGCTATATTGGCTAGGTTACTTGTATCAGCTGCGCCGCCTGCGCCAGCAGTACCGAGTTCGATGGCTGAGGTTGTAGAAGATTGGTAGGATGCTGCGTAAGTTGCAGGGCTGAAATAGGCGATTAGGCTAAGAAGAGCGCTTAGGTAGACGATAGACGAATCACGACTACAGGTTTTTCTCATATTTATTCCCTTAAAATGAAGCCATATTTTAAGGTTAGTCGAAAATAAAAATAGCGCCTTAAGGCGCTATTTTTATTACTGTATTTAACTACTACTTTTATTACTGTATTTAACTACTACTTTTAGACAGTTCGTTTAGCTAAATAAGCTTAGAAACGGTAGTTTGCTTGTGCTGAAGCAATGATTGCGTCACCTTGACCTTCGAAAGTATAACCGTATTCAGAGAATTCAATTTCTTTCGTGTAGATATAAGCTAGTGCGAAGTCAAAACTTAAGTCTTGATCTAGTTCATAAGTTGCACCGATAGTGTACCAGTAACGATCTGTGTCTGGGATACTCAGCGTCGTTTCACCAGCTTGTTCATCAAAGGCAAAACCTGCTCGTAATGTTGTGTTACCAGTATAAAATTCAGCACCGACAGCGTAACGTATGTTGTCATCGTAATGCTCTTCTTTTTTGAAACATTCCGTTGGTGTCGCTGTGACAGTACATTCGTTACTGTTAGCTTCTAATTCAGTAAATTTACTCCATTGCGTCCACAATGCGCTATACGTTACGGCAACTTTCGGCGTTATCTTATGGTAACCAGAAATTTCAGCGGTTGCGGGTAACGGAATTTCTAAGGTCGTTTGAATTTTGTCACCACCACTGGTAGCTCCGGTGAAGTCGCCTTCAAACTCGATATCAACTTGTGAACGGTACGCTAAACCTATTCGGTTATTTTCGCTAAATTCATACAGTGCGCCAACGTTCCAGCCGTAGCCCCAAGCATCGCCTTCAAGAAGGAAAAGTTGAGTGCTTGCACCATCAGTCGCCAAGGGGCCAAGATTAGTATCATACTGTAAATCACCAAAGTTCCGTTCCAGAGTTGCTTTTGCATATACAGCATTAACACCTAAACCTAAGCTCAATTCATCTGTAGCCTTAAAAGAGACACTTGGGTTGATATTGAACGTGAGAAGATCGGTTGTACCTGCACCAGCTCCTACCGCGTAGTCATCTTCATGCTCAGAAACCATGCCGTAACCTGAAAACATAGCCAAACCAACAGCCACTGTGTCATTGATTGGTTGAACGTAATACATTGCAGGAACAAAAGCATCGTTAATGACGTCGTTTGAATCTAGGCGTGAAGCATCGTTAAAAGCTGTAGGGTCATTAACACCAGCAATATCCGCGTTTGGTACGATGTAAGAGCCAACAACTGAAATTTCAGCTTTATCGAAACGTGACATTGCCGCTGGGTTACGTGCAAGCACAGATGCGTTATCAGCAACGGCTGCTTCACCAGCAAAAGCTCGTCCAAGACCAGATGCTGAATGTTCGCTTACTTGGAAACCAGCAGCAGAAGATTGTGCAGTTACCAGCAGTAGGGCGGTAGCAAGCGTTGTTTTTTGAAATTTAGACATAGTTAATTACTCATTTTTATAAGTTTTATTTTGTTAACTGGCAACTGGTATCGATCTCTGAATTGAAAAACAAGGTTCCTTTTGTTTATCACGTAAACATTCAGGTCAGACCAGTTGCCGGTAGTATGAGTAAATAGTAACTGCTTGTTCATGCTTTGTAATTAACAATAATTAGAGGGTGTGCTATTTGATTATTAAGACTTGACGTTTCTAGCTAAAAATAGTTAGAGGTGTTTTTTTATCTAAGGTGTTGAAAGTAATGGTTTAATTTGAGCGTGCACGTGTTGTTATTAAATTGTTATCGCCACTTAGTTTATTGGAGTACTTATTCTGATACTGGATAAGTCAAAGTTAATGTTTGTTTTTGTGATCAGTGTCAAATAATGGTGTCAATATTTTTTGATACTAATTTTCGATAAGTGTCACGTCTGTCACGTTTAACTATGTGGTTGTTCGCAATTCATACAAACCCTATATAACAAAAAAGCCACGTCACCTTCTTGAATAGAGGGTGCGTGGCTTAAAAACGTTATTTAAAGAGAGCGGTATTACGCTTCTTCTTTCTCTTTACTCTTTAACTTACTCTTTAAATTCTGCCATAAACTGATGTGCTGTATCCATCATATCCACAGAACCTGTGAAGAAAGGAACACGCTGATGCAATTCTGTTGGTTTTAGATCTAGGATTGGCGTGTAACCATCTGTCGCTAACGCACCTGCTTGTTCAGCAAGGAAAGCCATTGGGTTGCACTCGTATAATAAGCGTAGTTTCCCCGTTGGTGCTTGTGCTGTTTGTGGGTAAATGTAGATGCCACCTTTAAGCAGGTTACGGTGGAAGTCAGATACTAAAGAACCGATATAACGTGATGTATAAGGGCGGTTCGTCGTGTCATCTTCTTCTTGGCAATACTTAATATATTTCTTCACACCAAGTGGGAACTTGCTGTAGTTACCTTCATTGATCGAATAGATTTTACCAGATTTAGGGAAGGTCATTGCTTCATGTGATAAGCAGAATACGCCAATTGATGGGTCGTAAGTGAAACCATGAACGCCATTACCAGTTGTAAATACCAGCATGGTTGATGAACCATAAACTACGTAACCTGCAGCTACTTGTTTACGACCAACTTGTAAGAAGTCATCCATTGATACTGGACCGCCAACAGGTGATATACGACGGTAGATAGAGAAAATTGTACCAACAGAAACGTTAACATCAATGTTTGATGATCCATCTAGGGGATCCATTAACACTACATAGTTAGCATTACGGCTGTTTTGATTGTCAAAAAATACATAATGATCTTCTTCTTCAGAAGCAATACCACAAACTTCACCACGTGCAATCAAAGCATTTTTAAATACTTCGTTCGCATACATATCGAGTTTTTGCTGTTCTTCGCCTTGGATGTTTTCAATGCCACTAGCACCTGTTATATCAACTAGGCCCGCTTTATTGATTTCGCGGTTTACAATTTTAGCAGCAAGTTTGATTGAACTTAATAATGCTGTTAATTCACCTTTAGCATGTGGAAAATCAGTTTGATTCTCAACGATGAACTCACCAAGTGTTTTATGTATAGACATTCCAATTCCCTAATAAAGCAATAATTAAATCCGATAACTGAGCCTATTTTGCGCTTTTTTAAGGTGGATATCTAGTGCGGGTAATAGATAAATGTATGTAATTTGTAGATTCAGTTGTTAACTTTCAGTTAACGCGAATAGGCTTTCAGGTGAAAGTGGTGAATGCTCATCTGAATCTTTCATTTTCATATTCGAGAGCTACTGTTTAATGTTCGAGCGTTTCAATATGAACTTTTAATGCTCGAACTCGAGCTTTTTGGCTGTGTTGTTATTTTCACAAACGAAACTGGCGCTATCTATAGACGCCAGTCCGAGTGCTTATAGCTAAATTATGATGGATTAAGTTGAGTTTTAATACTTGGTTGTTGCGATTTTGTTATTGTTGGTTTTGAGCTTTTCAATTTGATTAATTGCGCTAATAATGTCTGCCCTTGCCAATTCGCAACGTCAGTATCTTTACCGTAAGTACAGGTCAATAATTGCTGGCAAGCTTGCAGGCATTCTTGACTTACCGGTAGTGAGGCGAGGTGCGGATCTTTTATTTCGGGCCACTGCTGTTTAAACCAAGCGTGTAATAGCTGATTACTTTGCTTAGCATCATTATTTTTAAGCGCCGTTTCTAACTGTGGCCAGATATTGTCAGGTTTAGCCGTATCAACTGATTTCTGGTTATTGATTTGTTGGTAGCCTTTGCGTAAGACAAACCAAGCTGCACAGGTTAATAACCACAGCCCAGCAAAAATAAAGGTTAACCAACGCCATATTGAAGATTCAGTTGTTGCCAGTGAGGTTTGTATATCTGCTTGTCCACTATCATCAGCTGCTAGCGATGGCGTTGAGTTTGTTTCACTATTTTGATTGTTAGCATTGTGCTCAACTGGAACACTGTTTTCACTTGGTACGATAGTCACTGTTTTGGCCGGTAGTGTCGCCCATTCTTGTTGTTGGGTTTTGCTATTAAACCAAGGAACTGATAACGCTGATAATGTTAATTCTCCGATTTGATTGGGAATGATGGCAAAACTTAATACTTGCTGCGAGAAGTAATTTCCTTGTTGTGCAAAGCTGGTAAATTGTGGTTTATCTGGATAGATTTTGACTGTTTGAGGCCAGCTGATGGCTAGATCGGGTAGGACTGATTTATCTACGTTCGCAACGGTTAGTGTGATAGTGCGCGTTATCGACTCACCTTGTTGGTAGCTATTTTGTATTGGTTGCAACTCTTCATCGAGTTGAACAAAGTCACTGACTAACCATTCGCCTTGGTAGTCTGTGGGTTGTGTTTGAATATTTAGGTCTAAAGTGTCAGCTTGGATGATCACTGGCGTAACAGACCCAAAACGATAGCCACGCTTTGCTGTACTAACCTGACCTTCAAAGCGAGTTGGTGAAATAGTGGTTTTTCCAGCGGAATTAATTGTGATGGCATACTGACGTGTAATTGTCTCAAAGCGTCTACCGTTAACGATTTTACTGGCGTTTTCATCTTTACCTATTTGTTTCACTACACCGTCTGTCACTGTTGGCTCGGTGAGGTTACCAGATTGCATTTTAGTATTTTGCGCTATGTACAAGGTTGTCGTATAGATAAACTGCTGACCGACATAGATGCTTTGATCCGAAATATTTACTTTCAATTCAATATTACGGTTATTTAGACCACGGCTATTTGCCGTTGTTGATGAGATGACATTGACTTGAATCGGTTGTGTTGTAGCGCCATCAATCGTAAAGGCAGGAATGGTATAAGCACCAATATTTCGAGCCATTAATACGGTTGTGAGGGTTGTTGTATGCGCTGTTTTACCATTGAAATAACTGCTTTGACTATTACTCGACGTTCTGCCTACGACAAAATTAGCCAGCAGTGCTGAACTATCCCAGTCACTGGCGCTAATACTTTCATTCGCGCGGATCTCAAGGATAAAACTGCTCCCTTGTACAACGGGATTCTGATTGACTGATGCTGTTATCTTTAGCGCTGCATTAGCCTGAGAACTGAGCGTAAATAGTAAGCCTGCAAGGATGAAAAAATTCGCCATTAGTGAGAATTTATATCCACGGCGATGTGTCTGTACTGCCTTTACCATATTTGCTCCGAACTATTTTGCTGATTTGATTCTGCATTACGTTGCTGACTTTCTATATACATTTTATTTCTTAATAGCAAAGAGGGATCATCCGGGATAATCCGCAGCCATTTCTGTAAGCGCTGTTGTTGCTCTTTTTCCAATGGTGTCTGCTGTGCTGCTGATAATCCCTGACTGCTACCTTCCTCTAAACTTTCATTACTTTCATCTTGTTGGCCAGCTAAACCAGTTTTATCTTGGTCACCTTGCTGGTTCTGACTGTCTTGCTGGTTCTGACTATCTTGCTGGTTCTGACTATCTTGCTGGTTCTGACTATCTTGCTGGTTCTGACTGTCTTGCTGGTTCTGACTGTCTTGCTGGTTCTGACTGTCTTGCTGGTTCTGACTGTCTTGCTGGTTCTGACTGTCTTGCTGGTTCTGACTGTCTTGCTGGTTCTGACTGTCTTGCTGGTTCTGACTGT
>Ga0209292_1002830_pt1 | contig 19565 bp, 19 predicted proteins | sample GOMGulsemesocosm_2_FD_184634 | JGI IMG/M metagenome (GOLD analysis project Ga0209292, IMG submission 184634) | Methane-oxidizing microbial communities from mesocosms in the Gulf of Mexico - GOM9C Gulf of Mexico (SPAdes) (version 2) | ecosystem: Environmental > Aquatic > Marine > Cold seeps... | reverse complement strand
AATCTCCCTAAAGGGCCGTAGGAGACTACTACGTTGATAGGCAAGGTGTGTAAGCGTTGTGAGGCGTTGAGCTAACTTGTACTAATGACCCGTGAGGCTTAACCATACAACACCTAATGTGTTTTATCGTCTCAGAAATATCCAACAGAGCGCTTGTTGTGTAAGAACTATTGAATTAACAGCTTTCCAAATTCGTTTTTGGTGTTTTGATTGACATTAAGAGCAACAAATTAGTCTGGTAAACATAGCAAATTGGTCCCACCTGATCCCATTCCGAACTCAGTAGTGAAACGATTTAGCGCCGATGATAGTGTGGGGCTTCCCCATGTGAAAGTAGGTCATTGCCAGACACCTATTAAGTTAAAGGCCCCGTTCTAACGAACGGGGCCTTTTGCGTTCTAGCCTTTAGATAATCGCAATGACCGGTATGATATTGACTGCTTTCCGTCGCCTCGGCAATATGCACCCAGCATTGCTCTACTACCGACATCCATGTCGGCACGTCGCTGACGCAGTCAGTGCAACCCAGTCAATAGGCCACTTAGCAGTACAATCACAGTTATTGCCAGACGCGTATTTCGAAATGTTTCCTTCGTCCTCCGGGCTAAGGGACAGTTCTCACGGAAACTTTGGCGACCATCAAGACCTTTTGCGTTCTAGCCTTTAGATAATTGCAATGACCGGTATGATATTGACTACTTTCCATCGCCTCGGCAATATGCTCCCAGCATTGTTCTACTACCGACATCCATGTCGGCAATCGCCCGTCGCTGACGAAGTCACTGCAACCCAGCCAATAGGTCACTTGGCAATACATATTAAGAAAATAAATCGTCTTTAAGTATTCCGCGCTGCTTCATTCCATTTAAGCCTTGCAAGCCACCTGTGTGAATTAAGGTTATTGAACTACCTGGTCTGAAATAGTCACTTTTTACGAGATCATAGAATGCGTACATCATTTTTCCGCTATAGATAGGCTCTAACTGAATGTGATGTTGTCGGTAAAACTGTTTAATGAAACTTAATAGTAATGGCGTTATTTTTCCGTAACCACCTTGATGGTATTGCGTTATAAATTGTAAATTTTCATCTGTCGTTTGTGAAAGGTTTAGTATTTCTGCTTTTAGATAGTCGGCATTTTTAAGTACGGGAATACTAACTATTGTTTGGTTATCATCAGCACAACTTAATAATCCTGCAGTTGTGCCTCCACTACCGCAAGGGCATACAATGTAATCGGAACAATCTCTAGGTATTTCTTTAAGTAACTCCTTAACACCTTCTATAGCTTGGGCATTACTTCCTCCTTCAGGAATGACCATTGAGTGAGGATACTGCTGCTGTACCTCCCTTAGAAACTCGGGGGCGTGACGCTTTTTATACTCGATACGTGAGATAAACTTGAGCTTCATTCCTGCTGCTTGTGCCTGTTGAAGTGTTGGGTTTTCAGGGTCATATTCACCACGAATAATACCGAGGGTTTCGAAGTTATAGAGTTTTCCCGCGTAGGCGAGTGCATGTATATGATTTGAATATGCACCGCCAAACGTAATTAATAGTCTTATATTATTATTTTTTGCAGCTATTAAGTTGTATTTTAGCTTGCGCCATTTGTTGCCGGATATTTGTGGATGAATCAAATCATCACGTTTTATATAAACGGCTAACTGATGTTTCTTAAATAGTGGGTCGCTAAGTTGTTGTAAAGGCGAATTTACTTCTGAATTTAACAATATATTGTCATCCATGGTGATAAAAAACACTAATTACTTGCATGACAGATTTAATTAGGGATAATCATAATTATCAATTATTTGACACGTCAAGGAAATGTCTAGTGTTAGCTAAGCTGTTTAGTAAAAGGCAATCTGCTATTGATTGTAAAATAAGTATTGTTATTCAGCCAATGAGCGTTACTGTAGCCGTTACTTCGGCTGATGTATCTAATGTTAAGCAATTACCGTGTCCTGATCAAAATTACGCTCAGACTATTGTTAACTTGGCTCAAGAGCAAGATGTTGCAGGTGCTATCTGTTATATAGTATTAGCGCATGGTATGTATCAAATAGCACAAATAGACAAACCTAATGTTCCTGAGAATGAATATAGTAAAGCCTTAGGCTTTAGTGCTAAAGACTTTTTTACCATATCAGCTGAAAATCAATTATTAGATTATTATCAAAATGTCAGTAATATCCCAAATCATAATAAGCTAAATGTTGTGGCTTGCGATAAGGCCGTGATTTCACCAATATTAGAGGTCCTCCAAGAGATTGATGTCAAATTAATTGGCATCTCTATTGAAGATATTACATTAACGCACTTTGTTGATGAAGAGCAGGCTAACCTTATTGTTTTTCATAATCCTGGCTCACAATTACTATTAGGCATAGTTAAAAATGGACAATTGTGTTTTAGCAGACATATCCACGGTTATGACAATTTACATCAATTAAGCGAAGCTGACTTTGAGTCGGGGGTTTTGAGTAATCTGGGGTTAGAGATTCAACGATCCATTGATTATGCAATTGGCCAGCTAAAATTAGAGTCTGTTGCAAATATCTATGTTTCCGTTCAAAACTTTGATTCAGAGAGCATCGTTAATACCTTACAAGAATTATTTGATATAAAAGTGTCTATTTTGACGTCGACTGAGAATGAAGATTTTGTTCGTTTTCCAATGAACTTCGCCGCGTTGCAAGAGCTTGATTTGGAAATGTCGTCCCTATGAAAACTCGTATTAATTTATATTTACCTCATTTAAGGCCCGTTAAAGAAACTTTGTCACTGAAACAAAGTGTTTCTTTTATGATTAGTAGCTTCTTAGTTGTGGTGCTTTTAGGCTTCGGCCTTGGTTATATGAATGATTCATTAAAATCAGCTAATGTGAATTTAAAACAAGAGTTGTCAGCGCAGCAGGGTATTTTAACAAAAAGAGCTAATGAATTGGCTGCTGTTACTGTTAATACACCACTATTAAAAGATATTGAGCTGGTTAGAGAAAAAATTATAGATAAGAAAAAAGTGCTCGCGGTATTAAAAACGCAATTTAAAGATAATGTTGGTTTTTCGCCTATATTTGATGGGTTAGCATCTGTTCAAATGAATAATACTTGGCTAACACGCATCACGAGTAAGGAAGGACTCCTTAATTTCGGCGGACGAGCATTACATTCACAAGATATACCGCGATGGGTCAACGCGCTTGAATTATCTTCTGCTTTTAGTGGACTTCAATTTTCTAACTTATCGATTAGAAGGCAGGAAGGGATATTACATTTTACGTTGAGCAATAGCCCTGAATTCTTAATTGAGGATGAGCAATAATGACGTGGGAAGTCTTGCAACAAAAACACGCTAATTTATCAATACGAGAAAAAGTATTGATGTTAATTTCTGCTGTCGTTTTAATTGGGTTTACGGCAGTCAATTTTGTCATTGAGCCAATGTTTACACAATATTCAGACTTAAATCGGGAACAAGTATCAACACAACAGCAAATTAACTCGACCAAGTTAGAAATTCAGGGAATTGATGCTAAATTAGCAGCGAATCCACTTGATGATATTAGAAAGCAACTTGCCGCATTGAACCTTCAACATAATCAGCATATTAAGGCGCTAAGCGAATATCAGTTGTCATTGATATCGAGTGACGAAATGGCTCATTTAGTTGAAGAAGTTGTTCATGAAAATAAAGCTCTCTCCCTTATCTCTTTGACTTCGGGCTTGCCTAAGGTGATTTTGTCGCAAGGAAACGAAATAGATGATAAAGCCTTATTGTATCGTCATGCAATTGCAATACGTATGGAAGGCGAGTATTTTTCGTTGCTCAAATTTATGAAAAAAATTGAACAACAAGAGCAGTCCGTATTATGGGGCGAAATTGACTATCGTGTTGGAAAATATCCTGCGGCTATTATGTCTTTTGAAATCTATACGATTAGTACGGATAAGGAGTTTATCGGTGTTAAAAAATAAACGAGTTTTGATTGTCTTGTCCTTATTTGTTGGTGGTCATGGTAACGTAATGGCGATGGGAGATCCCACTAAGCCACCGATGTCTGTGCAGCTAAACCAAACAGTACAAGAAAAAAGTGACGGTGTTAATAAGCGACCATTGCAATTAAATGCCATTAAAATTTCAGGACTGCTACGATTAGCTGTTATTAACGGTCAACAATATAGAGTTGGACAGATGGTTGGTGAAAGTCGGATCAAATCTATTTCATTAAATAAAGTGGTGCTAGGTTCAGGTAAGACATTGTCTCTATTTGACGAAGCACAAGTTCATGTCGCGAATAAGGGTTATTAATCGATGTCTCGAGTTAGTTTTAGTAAATTGGTCATTGCGTGCACTGCTTTCTCAATTGTTGGTTGCCAAATGACTGCTATTGAACATGAGAAGCAGCAAATACAGCAGGCTATTAATGTACCGACACAGCCACTGGTTAATAAGAGCATTCCTTTTACTGTGCCTCCAGTTATTCAACAACAAATGATGCCGACAACAGTTCATAAACCGTTAGCTGTTATAGAGCGTCGTTTTGATATTGCGGCTAACAATGTTGATGCTAAGGGATTTTTCTCAAGTTTGGTTGAGCAAACACCCTATAGTGTTGTATTTCATAATGATCTAACGGGAACGTTATCACTGCAATTAAAGCAAGTGACGCTCAATGAAACGTTAGAAACGGTCGCTCAACTTTATGATTATAAAGTTGAAAAAAATGGCAAAATTTTACAAATATCCCCAGCAAGCTTAACCACAGAAACTTTTAGTTTTAATTATTTAATGATTAAACGAAATGGCACTTCTCAAACAAGTATTTCATCTGGTGGTATTACGCAAAGCCAAAATAGCAACAACAACAGCGGTAATAACAACAGTAGCCAAAATTCAAATGGTAACAGCAATAACAGTTCTAATAATGGTGGTGGAGTAAATGGTACGTATATCGAATCGAACACAGACACTGATTATTGGAAAGAGCTAGAAGCTACGTTGTCACAGTTAATTCAAGGTGAAGGGCGTCAGGTGATATTAAGCCCTCAAGCTGGCTTAGTGACAGTTAAAGGTTTTCCAAAAGATATAGCTGTCGTTAAAAAATTTCTATCTCGCTCTGAGGAAAACTTACAACGTCAAGTTATTTTAGAAGCTCGTATTATTGAAGTAACGCTGCATGATGGCTATCAACAAGGTATTGAGTGGCAAAAGCTACTGTCTAATGTTGGTACGAATAACGTGACTGATTTTAATTTTAAAACAAATTCAGCTAACGTTTCTGATGTTATTAGCAGTACGTTAGGTGGTGTTGCGTCAATTAGTTTTAAAAATGCTGATTTTTCAGGCGTAGTGAACCTTCTTAGCACTCAAGGCGATGTTAATGTACTTTCTAGTCCACGTATTACAGCACTGAATAATCAAAAAGCAGTAATAAAGGTAGGCAATGATGAGTACTTTGTCACCGAGGTTACTTCAAGTACTAATAGTGTTGGCAATAATGTAGTTTCTAATCCAGAAATAAAATTAACGCCTTTCTTTTCCGGCATTGCACTGGATGTGACACCGCAAATCGATGATGAATCTAACGTCTTACTACATGTACATCCGTCTGTTATAAATGTGGTCGAGCAAAAAAAGGTAATTGAACTTCAAGCCGGTACATTTCAATTACCATTGGCCAATAGTTCGATTCGTGAAACAGATACCATGATTAGATCGGCTAGTGGCGATGTGGTGGTTATCGGTGGACTAATGAGTTCAAGAACGACAGATAATGTATCAAAAGTTCCTTTGTTAGGTTCAATTCCTTTGTTGGGTGAACTATTTACCAATCGTAAAGAAGAGATAAAGAAAACTGAATTAATAATATTAATTAAACCTATTGTCGTAGGGAAAGGAACTTGGAAGAATCAATTAAATAAGTCCAAGTCGCTGCTCGATAAATGGTATAGCGAATAAGGTGTTCTGATGTATCTCTATCATTTTGGTATGCGAGAATTACCGTTTACGCTGACACCCAATACTGACTTTTTTCTAAATTTAAAGCCTCATATCGAAGCCATGCAAGTGCTATTAAACGCACTCAAACAAGGCGAAGGCTTTATTAAGGTGACGGGGGAAGTAGGAACAGGAAAAACGCTGATTTGTCGGAAGTTACTCAATGAAATACCTAAAGGTTTTACGGTCGCTTATATTCCTAATCCCTATTTAACTCCTACGGAGTTACGTTGGGCTGTAGCCTCAGAGCTGGGACTTAATTTAGCCAGTGGTACCGATCAACAGCAATTAACACAACGGCTACAACAACACCTGCTTGACTTGTCTGCACAAGGTCGAGGCGTTGTATTGATTTTAGACGAAGCACAGGCGTTGCCTGATGAAAGCCTTGAAGCGCTTCGTCTTTTTACTAATCTTGAAACTGAACGTAGAAAGCTACTTCAAGTAGTTTTATTTGGGCAGCCAGAATTAGATGAGCGGCTGGCCACCAAAAGGTTTAGACAACTACGACAACGCATCTCTTTTTCTTATCAGTTGCGGAGTATGACAGTTGCTGAAGTCGCTCATTATATTACGCATAGAACGCATGTGGCAGGATTTGAAGGTAATGACCTATTTACAGTTCAAGGTGCTAAAAAAATAGCGTCTGCCAGTCGAGGTATCCCGCGCTTGGTCAATATCTTGTGCCATAAGTCTTTATTGCTTTGTTTTGGTGGCAATGAAAAAACCGTTACTCGAAAGCATATTAGTCTGGCTATTAAAGATACAGTTGACGCCAATAAAATCCCCCATTTGGCAAGCATCGGTGGTGCCGTGATAGGATTTTTTGTTGTGGCAATTTTCTTGTTTTGGCAGTTGAGAGAGCAAGTATGAGTGTGATTAATCGCGTGCTCAATGATATTGAACAACGAAAGAACGCGCCTGATAAAAACGATGAGTCGTCTTTCGACCCTGTAAAAATTAACGAGCCATTACGTTCTAGATGGCTCAGTGGTTTGTTGATTCTTGCACTTTTATCATTAACGGTTGTTCTCACTTGGTTGTATTTTTTTGATAACCGTTTATCGGTTCACGCAGATATTGAAAAGACAGAGCCACAGGCCATTAAAGCTGTTCCAATTGCTCAGCAGGCACTTATTACTCCTGAAGTTCAGAAAGTGGTGACAACTGAATCGATGGTACCTAGCATTGTGATTACAAAGAGCCCCGTCGAAAATGCTAAGAAAAAAAGCTCTAAAATAGAAGAAGCATTGGTGATTAAAGCTGATATGAAATCCAGTACATTGAAGCAGCAACAGCTTTCAATAGAAAAGGTAGAGAGTCAGGTCATCGAACAAGTTTCTGTTAAAGCATTAACTAATCAAAGAAAAGTGACTGAAAAGAAGCTTGAACCGTCACTAATTATTACGCCGATAAAAATGAGTAATAGCGAATTATCCCAACTTAAATTCTCTCAGGGCTTAAAAGCATATAAAGAAGGAAGAATTGCACAAGCACAAAAAGCATGGGAAGAAGCATTACAAGCAGAACCAGCTTTGCATGATGCACGTATTCAGTTAGCAGCGAGTTATTATGGCGCTAATGAAACAACTCGGGCACTTACGTTATTACTACAATCGACGAGCCGCTTTCCCGCTTACAGTGGGTACTCATTATTAGCTGCACAAATATATTATCAATTAGATAATCCACATCAAGCGTTAGCGGTATTAGATGCTCCGTATAAGAAAGAAACTATCGCAGTGGAAAATACTTTATTGGCCGGATCGATTGCGCAACAGCTTCAACAATGGCCAGCTGCAATGAATAATTATCAAGCGTTGGTTAATAAACAAGCAAATAACCCTCAATGGTTATTAGGGTTAGCTATCGCTCAAGATGCACAGAATATGTCGGCTCTTGCATTAAGTCATTATTCACATTTATTAACGTTACCAGGGCTAGAGTCTGCTGTGTTGGATTATGTGAAGCAACGCGCCCAAGTTTTACGTGAAGAATTAGTACAAAGAGGAAATAATGGCTAAAGCAAAACTACGAATGAGGCTGGGCGATCTGCTTGTTCATGAAAATATTGTGGCTGAAGAGCAACTCCTCGCCGCCTTAAAATCACAGAAGAGTAGTGGCAAAAAATTAGGTGCAGCACTCATTGAACTAGGCTTTTTGACAGAAGTTCAGCTGTTAACCTTTTTAGCACAACAATTAAATGTTGAGTTCATTGATACAGCTAAACGTAAACTTGATCCTAAAATCGCTCAGCAGTTACCAGAGGCACATGCGCGTAGGCATAGAGCACTTGTTATTGATGATGATGGCATGATGGTAACACTCGCCATGAATGATCCTGCAGATTTACGTGCTGTAGATGCGATAGAATTATTATTATCGCCAAAGCAAGTTCGTTTGGCCGCTATTACTGAAACACAACTGATTGAAGCATTTGATCAGTTGTACCGCCGAACGCAAGATATTGCAGCCTTCGCTGAGCAATTGAGCGAGGAACACGGTGATGAGCAAGAGTTTGAACTTGTTGGTCTTGCCGATACCAATGAAGATGCAACGGTTGTTAAATTACTACAATCAATTTTTGAAGATGCTGTTCAAATTAAAGCTTCAGATATACATATTGAGCCTGAAGAACGTTTAGTGCGAATTCGTCAACGAGTAGATGGTGTTTTACAAGAGAATATCATTAACGAAGCAAATATAGCATCAGCCTTAGTGTTGAGATTAAAACTCATGGCTAGTTTAGATATTTCTGAAAAACGTTTGCCACAAGATGGTCGCTTTAACGTCAAAATTAAAGGGCATAGTGTTGATGTACGTTTGTCCACAATGCCAGTGCAATTTGGCGAATCGGTGGTTATGCGTTTACTGGATCAATCGTCTGGTGTATTAAGTATGGCTCAAACTGGGATGCCCGCCGATATTCAAGCACGTATACGTTACCAAATTAGCCGACCACACGGGATGATTTTGGTAACAGGTCCCACCGGTAGTGGTAAAACAACCACACTTTATGGGGTGCTTAATGAACTTAATGAACCTGGTAAAAAAATTATAACCGTAGAAGACCCGGTGGAATATCGCTTGCCACGTATCAATCAGGTGCAAGTGAGTACTAAGATTGGATTAGATTTCTCCAATGTTTTAAGAACAACGTTGCGTCAAGATCCTGATATTTTGATGATCGGTGAAATGCGAGACCATGAAACTGTTGAAATCGGTTTACGAGGTGCATTAACCGGTCATTTGGTGCTATCTACACTTCATACTAACGATGCCATATCAAGTGCACTGCGTTTAACAGACATGGGCGCACCGGGTTATTTGATTGCGAGTTCCCTGCGAGCCATTGTTGCACAGCGACTTGTTAGAAAGAATTGTGAACACTGCATATCGACGCATATTCTAGATCAAAGTGAACTCAGCTGGTTATCTCATATTGCGCAGTTTGATGTGAGTACACATACTTTTCAAAAGGGACTGGGTTGCCAACGTTGTCAACATACTGGCATGACTGGACGTGTCGGTGTGTTTGAATTATTGGAACTTGATGATGCAATGGCTCAAGCCATGCGTAAAGATTTACCTGACGAATTCATGCAAGCTGCTAAAGTGAGTAAGGGCTTTAAACCGTTAGCTCAAGCGGCGTTGCAGTTTGCGTTAGACGGACTTATTCCCGTGAGTGAAGTATTACGTCTGGCTGAGCAATCTACACAGCAAGTTACACCACTTGTTTCACCGGCCGGAGCGTAACCTATGCCAATGTTTCGCTATAAATCACGGGACAACCACGGACAACTCGTTGAAGGCAAGATGGAAGGTAATCAAACTAACCATGTCGCCGAAATATTAATGAGCCGTGGTTTGATTCCCATTGAAATTAGTGAAGCGACTAATAGTGAAAATGAATTTCACTGGCAACAATTGTTTGAAAAACCTGTAACGTTAGATGAGTTGGTTATATTTTCGCGTCAAATGTTTAGCTTAATGCAGGCGGGTATTCCAGTTATGCGGGCTATTGCTGGTTTAAGGGATAGCGCCAATAATGATGTTATGAAAAAGGCATTATCAAAAGTTTTAAGTGATTTAGAGTCTGGCCGCACATTATCAACATCGCTGGCGAAACAACCTAGGGTCTTTTCGCAAATTGTGATTAGTTTGGTACATGTTGGGGAGAACACTGGGCGCTTAGATGAAGCATTTTTACAGTTAGCGACCTATTTAGAAAAAGAACAAGAGACTCGTAAGCAAATTAAAGCCGCTATGCGATATCCTATGTTTGTTATTATGGCGCTAATTGGCGCCATGGTAGTTCTTAATATTTGGGTTATTCCCGTTTTTGCTAATATGTTTACTAAATTTGGTGTTGAATTGCCGTGGACGACCCGAGCCTTATTAGCAACATCGTCATTTTTTGTGAATTATTGGCCATATATGTTAGCCGTAGTAATCGGTTTTTCGTGGTGGTTGAAACAGTGGCTGACGTCGAAAGCTGGAAAACTTATATGGGATCAGAAAAAATTACGAATCCCTATTGTCGGGAGTGTTATCGAACGTGCATTACTAGCTAGATTTGGTCGTAGTTTTTCAATGATGATCGCCGCAGGAGTACCGCTTTTACAAGGACTAAAGCTAGTATCAGATGCCGTTGATAATGCTTATATGGGTAAAAAGATAATTGAAATGAGCGTCGGTATTAGAAGTGGCGAGAGTTTATTAAGGGTGTCTACACATTCTAAATTATTTAACCCACTAGTCTTACAGATGATTGCTGTTGGTGAAGAAACAGGACGGTTAGAACAATTATTAACTAGTATGGCTGATTATTATGAACGAGAAGTCGATTTTGACTTAAAAGGATTAACGGCAAAAATTGAACCTATTTTGATTTCAATTGTGGCGGGTATGGTTCTAATTTTAGCACTTGGAATTTTTACGCCGATGTGGGACATGATGTCTGTGATGAAGAAGTAATTTAAATGAAAATACCACAAGCGCAAGATATTGGTTTATTTAAATTTATTGTCGCTATTATCATTGTCTTAATACTGATTATGTCGATCGGTAAAATGAACATTGATAAAAAGAGTGTCATAGACGAAGTCAGTTTTGAAATGGCGAAACAAAATTTCAGTCAAAACACGTCATTAATTAGAGCGCAATGGTTAATGGAGGGGCGCCCACAAGCGCTAACATTTGATTTTTATATCGATCAAGATACTGTAATCAGTAGTAAGTTATTTGAGTTGTCAAAAACAGGTTGGCCATTGCTAAAAAATAAGTTTAATAATGCCTGTAAGTTGGTGTGGTTAGAAGTAAATAACCTCAACGAGAGTGATAAAATTGAACAATATGTACAGATAAAAAAAGTAAAAAAAGATAATGACATTGGATGTCAATTTTGTGATGCTGGTCGTAATGAGGCATGCATTGTATATTCGCCCTATTCAGGTATTAAAACAATATTCCAGAAAGCAGCGAAATGATTTAATTTCAGAGGTAATAATGAACAAACAACGTGGTTTTTCTTTAATTGAATTAATTATAGTCGTGGTTATTTTAAGTTTATTGGCTGTTACGGCATTGCCAAGGTTTTTAAATATAAGTGAACAAGCAGAAGATGCAACGGTTGAAGGCGTTGCTGGTGGTTTTGCCGCAGCCGTCGGCTTGGTGAGGGCACAATGGGAAATAGAAGGGCGTCCTTCAGGCACAAGTGCACTTATTACTATGGATCTTACTCAAATTCGCGTTAATGAATATGGTTTCCCAACCGCTGGTAGTGGTGGGAGTAATTCGGGTACCAACCTTTCACCATCACAGATGACAGCCAGTGCTTGCAAATCAGTGTTTGATGGCATCATGCAAAGTCCGGTACGTAGTGTCTTAGCAGGTAGTGATGCAAGTAATGTACGTTATTATATAAGTGTTCGTAGCGGCGCAGGACAAACTGATAATAATGTCACTTATGATCTTTGTGCTTATCATCTCGTCGCGACACTCAGACTTGATAAAACGTCGGGATTACCAGAGGGAGCGGTTGATTTAAGTACTGGAAATAGCTTTACTTATAATTCGGCAACTGGACAAGTACAGGTATATAGCAATAATAGTTAGTTTATTGGCAACGCTAAATACTTAAATAAATCATTAAATTAGTCTTGCAAAACAGACAACAATTCGAATAAACTAACACTGATTAGTCATATTTTTGACTATAGATAATCATCAATATAAGGCGATTAAATAAATGAAGTACAATATCCAAAAAAGTTTTAAAAAATCTAAAGGTTTTACCTTAATTGAATTGATTATAGTAATCATCATTCTTGGTATTCTTGCGGTAACAGCAGCACCTAAGTTTATTGATGTGCAAGCTGATGCTCGTAAATCGGTTATGCAATCGGTTAAAGCAAGCCTGCAAAGTGCTTCGACAATGGTTCATGCAAAAGCACTTATTGCTGGCCAAACTGCAAGTTCGGGTAGTGTGAGCGTTGGTACATCATCTATTGCACTTGTATATGGTTATCCATCTACAGCATCAATTGGCAGTTTAGTGGATCTTGATAGCAGCGCTATATCAGCAGCAACAGGGACATTCGAGCACAAAACAGCGACTACACCAGCTAATTGTTCTGTTAAGTTTGTTAATGCAGGTGATGGAACAACGCCTGGTTATACTGAAGATTATAGTAAATGCTAAATAATTGTTTTTAACAACATAATATTAAATGCCGTTTATTTAGATAAACGGCATTTTTGTATCTAAGGCTCTAAAACTAATTTCTAGCTTATTGCATCGATGATTTCATTGTTATTAAGGATAAACCCATATTGTTAGGTTTCAGCGAAATATCGTCAAGATTACTTCGTATTTAATTTCTAATAAGCCGAATCTGAGTATGCATACTGCCATAAAAGGGATGTGATTTAGTAAGTTTATTCTGAAGGGGATTGCTACGATTTCTATCGAGTATTGATTTGATATTTCTTATCACCAGCTCAATATACGGCTGATGATAAACGAGGGTATATTTACATAGAACGATTAGCTGCTAAATGTGCCAATCCAATTAATGCTTCTTTGTATTCACTTTCAGGTACTGTGACTAAAGCCGCAATGGCTTTATCTGCTTCAACCTGTGCTTGAGCAAGTGTGTAATCTAAGGCGCCTGTATCGTCTAAAATAGCCAATATTTCAGTTAAGTTATCCATTCCATTACCGTTAACAATAGCATCTTTAATGAGTGTTGCTTGCTGTTCTGTGCCATTAGCTATTGAATAAATTAACGGTAGTGTAGGTTTGCCTTCAGCTAAATCATCACCAATGTTCTTACCAAGTTTTTCACTGTCAGCGGTATAATCTAAATGGTCATCGATTAGTTGAAATGCGGTGCCTAAATGCATACCGTAATTTTTCATCGCATCAATAACAGATTGTTCATTATTATTGATAACAGCGGCCAAATGAGTCGCTGCTTCAAATAATTTCGCTGTTTTACAATAGATGACACGAAAATAGCTTTCTTCTGTGGTTGCTGGGTCGTTAACATTGATCAGCTGTAATACTTCACCTTCAGCAATAATATTAGTCGCATCAGCGAGTACTTCCATAATGGTTAGGTTTTTAAGGTCTGTCATCATTTGAAATGAGCGAGAATATAAAAAGTCGCCGACTAATACACTGGCTTGGTTACCAAATAGGGCATTGGCCGTTTCACGACCACGTCGCATCGTGGATTCGTCAACAACATCATCATGCAACAGGGTGGATGTATGAATAAACTCGATGATCGCTGCGATCGAGATATGATCCTTGCCATCGTATCCTAAGGCTTTCGCTGCTAAGACCGTCAATAACGGACGCATACGTTTACCACCACTATTAATGATATAAAAACCAAGTTGATTGATTAGCGCAACGTCGGAGCTTAATTGCTGGCTAATTAGCGAGTTGACCGCGTCCATGTCGGCTTGTGATAAATTGCTAATTGCTTTGAAATCCATAGTTCTCTCAATGATATAGATTAAAGGATATCAACCAAGTGAAGTAACTTTGCGACATCTCATTTTTATTGGCACGGATTGTACAATAAAAACCAACTATTAACATTATTATGCAGCGTTGATTTGGCCATACCAGCATTGATTATGGAGCATATTAAAGATTTATGACTTTTTTAGTTTTATTTTCATTTGGGGCTTGCTTAAAAACTGACAGTTGCGTAGAATCTGCGCCCTATTAAGAAACTAGATTGAGGCATGACCTGCAACCAAATAAGCAGCTTATGTCATAGCGGAGATAAACATGTACGCTGTTTTTCAAAGTGGCGGTAAACAACATCGTGTGACTGTAGGTCAAACGTTGCGCCTTGAAAAGTTAGACTTAGAAACTGGTGCTAGCACTGATTTTGATAAAGTTCTAATGATCGCCGATGGCGAAAATATTAATGTCGGTGCACCTTATGTTGCAAGCGGCACTGTTACTGCAGAAATACTTACTCACGGTCGTGGCGATAAAGTAAAAATCGTTAAGTTCCGTCGTCGTAAGCATTCTCGTAAATCACAAGGTCATCGTCAGTGGTTCACTGAAGTGAAGATCACTGCAATTAACGCTTAAGAAGGTAGACTGAAATGGCACATAAGAAAGCTGCTGGTAGTACCCGTAACGGTCGCGATTCAGAAAGTAAACGTCTTGGCGTTAAACGTTTTGGTGGCGAATCTGTTCTTGCTGGTAATATCTTAGTTCGTCAACGTGGAACTAAATTCCATGCTGGTTCAAACGTAGGTATGGGTAAAGATCATACCCTTTTTGCTAAAGTTGAAGGTAAAGTTCAATTTGTTCAAAAAGGTTCTTTAAATCGTAAATACATTAGCATTGTTGCTGAGTAATCGATTTAAACTGATTCGAAAACCCCGCTCATGCGGGGTTTTTTTTTAGGTTTATTTAAGTATAAGTATTTATACACAGTTCTTATATGAGAGCACTCGCATATTATCTAATGATAATAGAGCGTATACTTAGTTCATTAGAGATGTGCGGAGCGAAAGAATGAAATTTGTTGATGAAGCAAATATAAAAGTAGATGCCGGAGACGGTGGTTCAGGTACTGTCAGTTTTAGACGAGAAAAGTTTATGCCTGATGGTGGACCTGATGGTGGTGATGGTGGTGATGGTGGCGATATTTACATGGTTGCTAACGAAAGCCTTAATACCTTAATCGATTTTCGTTTTCAGCGCTTTTATTCTGCTGAACGTGGTACTAACGGTAAAGGTAAAGATTGTACTGGTAGTCGCGGTGAAGATTTAACCATTCGTGTGCCTATTGGAACGCGTATCACTGATAAAGACACCGGCGAGTTGGTTGGTGATTTAACTAAGCTTGGACAAAAAATCATGGTGGCCAAAGGTGGTTATCATGGATTAGGCAATGCACGCTTTAAAACAAGTACTAACAGAGCACCTCGTCAAAAGACGTTAGGTACTGAAGGTGAGGTTCGTGATCTTCGACTTGAACTTATGTTGTTAGCTGATGTTGGCTTATTAGGTTTCCCTAATGCGGGTAAATCTACCTTCATACGCAGTGTTTCAGCGGCTAAACCAAAAGTTGCAGATTACCCTTTTACAACGCTTGTTCCTAATTTAGGAGTAGTGCGTTTAGGGTCTGATCGCAGTTTTGTAGTTGCAGATATCCCTGGTATTATTGAAGGTGCTGCGGAAGGTGCTGGTTTAGGCACTCGTTTTTTAAAACACTTAGAGCGTTGTCGTATTCTTATTCATTTAGTCGACTTAATGCCTGTTGATGGCTCTGATGTTGCCAGTGGCGCTGCACAGATTGTAAGTGAATTAAAACAACATAACCCTCATTTGGCGAATAAACCGCGTTGGTTAGTGTTTAACAAACTTGATTTGGTACCTGAAGAAGAACGCCAACAGCGTATTGATGATGTGCTAGATGCATTATGCTGGGATGGTGATTATTCAACAATTCAAGCAATCAACAAAACTGGTACAAAACAACTAAGTTATAAGTTGATGGAGTACATCGAACAGAACCCAGTGGTTGAAGCTGAGTTTGATGCCAGTGCTGAAGTTGAGTTTAAATGGGATGATTATCATACTGAACAGATTAATGGCAGTGCCGTTATTACTGAAGAAGATGACGATTGGGATGATTGGGATGAAGATGACTACGATGTAGAAGTCGAATATCGCCCTTAACCCGTTCAACGGCCGCTATAAGCGGCCGTTTTTGTATTTAAACATTCAATGTAAGGAAAGGCCTTGAAAATCGCTATGATCGCAGCAATGGCTGATAACAGAGTTATTGGCAAAGATAATAAAATGCCTTGGCATTTGCCTGAAGAACTCACTTATTTTAAAAAAGTGACTATGGGTAAACCTATAGTGATGGGACGTAACACTTTTGAGTCAATAGGGCGTCCATTGCCTGGCCGTAAGAATATTGTGATTAGTCGTGATACCCAATTACAAATTGAAGGGGTGACCGTTGTTAATTCAATTAATGCAGCGATTGACGCTGGAGACGATTGTGAGGAGTTAATGATAATTGGTGGGGCTATGTTATATAATGAAATGTTGCCTAGAGCCGACATTCTTTATCTCACCGAAATAGATTTATGCGTCGAAGGTGACACTTATTTTCCAGACTATGAGCAGTTCACATGGGAAAAAGTGAACGTTGAGAAACACCAGTCTAAATCAGGGATTAATTTTGGTACTTTTTCATTAAATAAATTATAAAGACAACAAAAAGGTTGACTTAATAGCGCACACTTTTGCATCATATATCATAATGCAGTATATATACTTGTTACGTAATCGACTTAAATTCCATAGAATAAGGATTTTTCATGGTGCTATTAAGTATTAAATAGCAAAAATGAGATTGTAGCCATAAACAAAATAATGCTTAATGAAGTTAAGTAATTTGAATACAGGAACTCCTTATGAAAAAATTATCTACCGCGATTTCAATCGCTATTATATCTACCGGACTTTACAGTCTTCCAGCTTATTCATATGATAATGTAGCCGAAGCTATGTGTAACTATGTTGTTGCTGATCATAAATCACGTTTTCGTGATCAATTACGATCGAAAAAAATTAAACTTAAAAAAGTTTACAAAAACATTACTTGTAATGGACATAGCTTGTTACGCTTTTCTATGACTAAAGAAGCAAATCAAGTTGGGGCATTTATTGTTAAGCGACTTCCTGCTTCGATACTTAAGAAACCTGAGTCTGATGGCGTTACTGTTTATGATTGGGCTATTGCAAATGGCAAACAAGATTCTGTAATTGGCCAAGCAATTAAGGCTCGAGCAAAACTATAAATCACAACAGTTAAGAGCATAAAAAGCGCCGATAAGACATTCTTATCGGCGCTTTTTTATGACTAAAATATAGATCTGTTTTGAATAATATTACGGCACATTTTCTTAAAAAGTATCAGCAATTCCCTAGAGAATTGCTGAGCAGTAGACCACTTAGCTAGGTTGGTATTAGACTTTAAAGTTACCAGCAGCTGATTGCAGTTCAACAGCAAGATTAGCGACTTCGACTGTTGCTTGCTCTGTTTGTGCAGCCCCATTTGCTGTGCTGTTTGCAATTTCAACAATGTTTTCTAGTAGCTGTGATATCTCATTCGAAACTACATTTTGTTCTTGCGCCGCTTGTGATATTTGTCCACTCTTTTCTTCGACACGTACTAAAGCTTCACTCATTTCATGCAACGAGTGTGATGTCTTTTCTGAGTCGCCTACACAAGCTTGTGCATGCTCCTGACTAAGTTCCATGACTTTAACAGCTTGTTGAGCGCCAGATTGAATCAGCTCGACCATATCGTTAATCTCTGTGGTTGATTGTTGAGTTCTGTTGGCAAGATTACGTACTTCATCTGCCACAACAGCAAAGCCACGCCCTTGTTCACCAGCACGTGCTGCTTCAATCGCGGCATTCAAAGCCAGTAAGTTTGTTTGTTCGGCAATACCGCGAATAACATCAATTATTGATCCTATACTGGTGCTATCGTCATGTAATTTATTAATGACATCAGCGGCATTACTTATATCTGAAGATAAAGATCCAATGGTCGCTTGGTTATTTTCAGAAATTTTTGCAATATCGATGGCTTGCGTGTTAGTTGCTCTAACTTCATCGAGTGTCGCTATAGCGTGCTCAGAAACTTGTCCTGCACTTAAGCTCATCTCATTAATCGCGGCTGCAGCTTGATCAACTTGTGTCTGTTGTTCACTTATCGCTTGCGTTGTTTCTTGGGTGACTGATGACGTTTGCTCGGATGCTGTAGCTAGTTGCCTTGAACCTGTTGCAATACTGGTAATGACGGATCGTAATGAGATGGCAAGGTGATTGATATTTTTAGTTAATTCGCCAAACTCATCGTTTGTATCGTGTTCAACAGTATGGGTTAAATCCCCATTGGCTAATGAGCCTAATGCAAGATTAATTTTGTTAAGTGGTTGAGAGATGCTGTTAAGCGTACTGTAAGAAACAAATATTGAAATGACAAAGCCTATTAACATCACAATACCCACTTGAGACTTACCACCTGAAACACTAGATAAAATCAGTTGCTCAGAATTGTTAGCATTCGTCGTCGCAACTTTTAAGACAGCATGAACCTGTGATAGACCTTCAAGTGTTTGCTTATTCGTTTGCTTACTGAGTGCGAGTGATTGGTCAATGTTATCTAATAAACTTAATTTAATAGATTTTAACGATTGACTGCCTTTGACAAAGGGTAACAACAACTTATGGTCTTCGGTTAACGCATCTAATAAATCTTGTTCGATAATATTGGCGGCGCGTGAGATGAAAAATGATAATTTAGACTCAATATCTGTACTAATAAATTCGAGTTCTTTTGCGATCGACGTAGCTCGAACAGTATTCGATTGCTCGGCCATGTCTTCACTGGTTTTAACTAACGTTAACATCAAATTATCAAGATCGTTTGTCAAACCAATTAACATTTCTAAATCAGGGGAATCGCTTTCAACATCAGCGACATCAAGCAGTGTACTAGATAGATTGTCACTAATATCACTTAGCTCCATTAATGAAGAGGCCAATAATGATTCGTAAGATAGTAATGATTTTTTACTATTAAATAATGATGAAGTCGTTTGATTAATATTTGCTATTGACGCGAAAAAGGGAGGCAGAATATCTGATAACTCTCTATCTTGTGATGAGATTTTCTTCAAATCCGCGAGTAATTTATCAATATTTTTTTTCGTTTCATCTCGTTCTGAATGAGCTTTATATAAGTTTGCTACATTTGTTGAGAAGTATTCTTCTAAAGCGACCCTCTGCATTATCATTAATTGAACTTCGAGTGCATTACTTATTCGAAGTGCTGGGAGCGATACCGCTTTTGAATAGCTGGTTTCTCTTTCAACTTGCATAAAGTTATAAAATGAATTGCCGCCAATAATGAACAGCATGAGTAAAATGCTTGCAAAGCCTAATCTAATTCGATTAGCTACTGTTAATCTCATGTATATCTCCACTAAAA
>Ga0209292_1002828_pt1 | contig 19583 bp, 19 predicted proteins | sample GOMGulsemesocosm_2_FD_184634 | JGI IMG/M metagenome (GOLD analysis project Ga0209292, IMG submission 184634) | Methane-oxidizing microbial communities from mesocosms in the Gulf of Mexico - GOM9C Gulf of Mexico (SPAdes) (version 2) | ecosystem: Environmental > Aquatic > Marine > Cold seeps... | reverse complement strand
ATATCTGCACGCATATTATCTTTACAGACAAGTCCATCTTTTCCGATTCTTTCAATTTGGATTTTCTTGACAGAAATATCCATGATTTCTAGTTTATGAAATACAGGGATGACATAGATCCCCTCATCAGTACCTACACGGGTACCTTTTCGACCTGTACGTACCAAGGCTTTTCCTTGTGGTACTTTTTTGTAAAACATTGCAACAATAGCAAAGTATACAATAACTAAGAATAGGAGTAACCCAATTCCAATTCCGATAAGTGGTAGTAAATTTTCCAAAATAATTTTTAATTTTTAGTTAGTATAAGATTTTATGTAATAGAAATTTTTGTCCGATGATTGTTTAATAATTAATACTTCTTTTTTATCGTTTATTAAACTACCATCAAGAGATTTAACATAAACAGAAATCACTTTTGATTGGATAGTTATTTCTGCTAAACCAAGTTCATCATTTTCAATAGGAGAGTTGATAGTTGCGGTACGACCTAGTAAGTCTATTGGAGCATCTCCATCTTGTTTGAAACTTTTGAAGAACCGTTTAAATGGAGTAGTAAAAATTTTAGTCAAGATTAGAGAAGGAATAATGGCAACTAAAAAGATTACAAATCCAAATGTGTTATCATAAGAATGAGTTATTGATGTAGTGACAGTTGTACAAAACCACCATATGAATATCCAACAAGTAAAAGTAAACATGAATGGTAACCCAACGAAGTTGAAGTAAATTAGAGTGACTTGCCACCATTTTAATGGTTTGCGTCTTTCACCAACAATATCTTCTTTGTTAACTTCTGTATTAGCGATGTCTTGAAAATCAACATTGTCACCAGCAATACTAGTATCTGCGTCAATATCTGCATCTATGTCAACATCAACATCAACATCAATATCCACATCTAAATCAAAATCTACCCCAGTTAGCATATTGAATATCCAATACACGATTAGTATGATTAGTAAAATTGTTAGAACAATATTTACTTGTGAAAATAATAAGTCAGTTAATGTCATATATTATTCTTTAATGATAGGTTAGTGGTTACCTTTTTGTCAGATTGAGCTTACTGAAGATCAGTTATAATTATTTTCAACAAGCTCAGATTGACATTATGTTCCATTTTTAAGGAAGAGAATTAAGATTCTTTAGTATCGTCACTCATTCCTAATTGTTTCTTTAATTTTTCTAAATCACTTTCAGCACTTACTTCAGTAGTGTCAATTGCAGCATTCAATTCATCGTCAATACTTTTTGAATCGTTTGCAATATCACCATACGCTTCAGCTAAAGCTTCGTCTTGTTCCACTTTTTCTTTCATGCGTTCTAATAAGGAAACAGTGCTTGAGCTATCAATCTCAGCCATTTGCTTGTTTAAGTTCTTGGTAGCATTACTAACCTTCACTCTAGCTTTTAGCGTTTTTAATTCATTTTCCCATTTGCTGATGTTAGATTTGATCTCGTTTACATTTTTCTCTAATTGTGCTACTGAAGTATTGAATTTTTCAGCTTCTGCTGTAGTTCTAGTTGCATTTTTTTGACTTTCTTCTTTCTTAATCAATGCTTCTTTAGCTAAACGATCAGCATCTTCTGCTTTTAGTTCTCCTTTTTGAGCCTTTTTAAGAATTAACATCGCCTTATTTTGATAATCCTCAGCCTTTAATGCATACTGCTCTTTATCGTTAGTGGCTCTAATAGCCATTGCTTTTACCTGAGCTAATGCTTCCAGACTTTTGTCTAAGTCTTTTTTCATGTCTCTAATTCCTTGTTCTGTTAATTTAATGGGATCCTCCATTTTATCAATGGCTGAATGTGCTTCTGCTTTTCCTATGCTAAATAATCTTTTAAATATGTTCATAACGTTATTGTTTTTTTAGTGAATTTTAATTTATTGTTGTTTCTATTTTATGTTAGTTATCTCGTTGTTCAAAATCTTCTGATTTCTTAACCCTATTTCTCCTTATAATTAAATAAATTAAAGCGAAAAGAATTCCAAACCATATCAATGCTTGTAAACCGAACATTACTATTTCTGCCGTTTCCATATTAGTTCAATTTAACTGCTGTACCGTACGCTAAAATTTCTGAAGCACCTTGCATGACCATGGATGTAGTTAATCGTACATTAATAATGGCATCTGCTCCTAGTTTTTTAGCATCTCTAGTCATCCGTTGCATTGCTTCTTCTCTTGACTCCGCTTGCAGTTGTGTGTATTCTTCAATTTCCCCACCAACGATATTTTTTAGCCCTGCAAAAATATCTCTACCAATATTTCTAGCTCTCACAGTACTTCCACGTGCGATACCTAATATTTCAGTAATTTCTTTGTTTGGAATGATGTCTGTAGTTGCTATAATCATAATATTGGTGTTTAATGTTATTACTAAATAATAACTGGTTAGTATTTTGAAAATTCTATAATTTGTTCAGAATATTCACTTAATAATAAACTTAGTGAGTTGATGGATCCTTCAAACTCATTTAAATCTAAGTTTTCTAACTGTAAGGTGTCTCTGAAAATGACTTTATGTCCTGTTTCATCTAGCACAAAAGCTCCGTGAATAATATCTCTATTCTTTTGTAGTAATTGTTTAAAAATACCTTCAGAAGGATTGTTTATTTTAAAAATGTATTGTTCCATTATTAAAATAGGGTCAGCAACACCTAAAATTAAATTTTTAATACCATCACTTTCTTTTTGAACCATTAATACGCCGTCTTTCTTATTTTCATAAGTAATACTGTAGTTTAATTCGATTAAATAATTTTTAATGATGTCAAAATGGTTTTCCATGTAGTTAGTTTTGTTTTAAACCCATAAATGGGTGATGATTATTTTAAGTTTTCGTGGTTGAGTATTGATAGTCTTAAAGTTAACTAGCGTTAATACTCATTTTTAGTTAGCTTTTTTTGAGTCTTAATATTACAAAAAGTTTACAAGATAAACGATGTAGTTTGTAATATGTTTTAGTAAAGTTATTAGTAATAGTAGCATAGTTAATTTGTTAGTTAGTTTAACCCAGAAAAGGATTGGTTATTTAGTTTTTTTTGGAGTAAAAAAGAATACTTCTTGATTATTTCCTTTTGTTTGATGCTAATTCTGTAATTAAGACTGCCAATTATATTAGATATTAAAATGTAATATGCTATCTTTGTTAGCGGTTTAAAAACTAAATTAGCTCGTTTTAATAGTATTAGCTAATAATTATAGTGTAAATATACAATAAATAAACTAAATTGCAAATAAAATTAGCAAAATATGTCGTTTTTTGGAAAGAATATAAAAAAAATAAGAAAAGTAAAGAATTTAAGTCAGCAAGCTTTTGCAGACTTGTTTGAACTTAAACGCGCAACTTTAGGGGCTTATGAGGAAGGTAGGAGTGAGCCTAAAATTGAAACAATTATAAAAGTTGCTAATTATTTTAGTATTTATATCGATCAGTTGCTAACAAGAGAGTTGACTGTAAATGAATTATTGAAATTTAAAGGAGGTATTACTACTGATATAAATGAACTCACTCAGGAAAGGTTTACGGAAATCCCATGTATAACAGAAAGTAACATGGCTGATTATATATTGTATAGTGATAAAGCTACTTTTGTGAATCAAATGCCGAAATTACAGTTACCTGTTAAAAACAGTTTGGAATTGCGCGGATTTACAATTGCAAATTTAGAAATGACTACTCATGATAAAGGATTGTATCCTAATGATATTGTGGTTGGACATTATTTTCCAGTAAATAAAGTAAAAGAGTTGTTAAACGGAACTTTGGTATTAGTGCTTGTTTCTGGTAAGTTGATATTGCGTAGAATATATGTATTGAAAGATAAGGTTGTGCTAAGAGCTGATCATTCTAATATTGAAGATAAGGAATTTGAAAAGAAGGATATAAAAGAAATATGGAAAATAAAATATTCATTCTTTAAAAGAATTCCAGAATTTAAAGACGACTTAGAGGATCAGTTGTTGTTATTGGCTAATGAGTTAAATAAAATAAAAAAGCAATTGAAGTAATTATGGTACTTGCTGATTTGAAAATAAAAATGAATTCGCTTTTAGCTACTGTTTTTGAGAAAACAGAGGTAGAGTCGTTTTTCTATTTATTGATTGATTTTAGGTTGAACTTGAGTAAAATGGATTTTTTATTGGCCCCAGGTGTAGAGGTTGGTGCTGAAGATGCGTTGTTTTTTGAGTCAGCTATTCAAAAACTGAGATTAGAACAGCCGATACAATACATTCTCGGGGAAACAGAATTTTACAGTTTGAAATTTAAAGTAACCGAAGATACTTTAATTCCACGTCCAGAAACAGAAGAATTGGTAGACTGGATTGTAAAAGATTATAGTCATTATAAGAAGGAGGAAGGGCAAAGTAATCTGTCTATTCTTGATATTGGTACAGGTTCAGGATGTATTCCGATTAGTTTAGCTAAGAATTTATCGAAAGCAAAAGTAACTTCCGTGGATGTTTCTGTAGTAGCAATAGCAATAGCTAAAGAAAACGCAGATGCGAATAATGTTGCAGTTAGTTTTATAAGCGATAGTATTTTAGCTCCTAAAATTGTAAGTGATTCAAAAAATATATTCGACGTAATCGTTTCTAATCCTCCATACGTTCGTAATTTAGAGAAACAGGAGATTAAAAAAAATGTATTGAATTATGAACCGCATTTAGCATTATTTGTGGAAGATGATGATGCATTAATTTTTTATAAGAAAATAACTGAATACGCATTGCGTCATCTGAAAAAAGGAGGGGTATTGTATTTTGAGATAAATCAATATTTAGGAAAAGAAACGGTTGAGTTGATTAAATATTTAGGTTTTAAAACAGTTGAATTACGAAAAGATATGTCCGGAAATGATAGAATGATAAAAGCGTTCGGATTTTAAAATATAATAGACGAATAGAGTGAAATCTTTATTATTTTTACTCTAATAAAAAATAAGTAGGCCATGAAAAAACACATTCCAAATATAATAACCCTTTTAAATTTATTTTGTGGAAGTATAGCGGTGCTATTTGCTGTAGAGGATAATTTATTTATGGCTGCAGTTTTTGTGATGTTAGGAATTGTGTTTGACTTTTTTGACGGTTTTGCTGCTAGATTACTTGATGTGAAAAGTGAATTAGGATTGCAATTAGATTCATTAGCCGATATGGTTACAAGCGGAGTAGTTCCCGGAATAGTTGTTTTTAAGCTATTTGAAAAAACCACTGGTTCATTTCCATATGCATTAGATTTTTCAACTAATGAATGGAATGACGGTACAACAAGTTTTCTTCCTTTAATTGGATTGTTAGTGATATTGGCTTCATGTTATCGATTAGCTAATTTTAATATTGATACACGTCAAACTGATTCTTTTATTGGTTTGCCAACTCCTGCAAATACATTGTTCATACTAAGTTTGCCATTGATTTTAATCACTAATGATATCGAATGGGTAAATGATTTAATATTAAACAAGTGGTTTTTAATGGGGCTGACCTTGTTTAGTTGCTATATGTTAAATGCGGAAATCTCACTATTTTCTTTAAAAATGAAAACTTATGGTTTTAAAGAAAATACATTAAAATATAGTTTTTTAATTATTTCAATTATGATGTTGATATTGTTGCAATTTATAGCGATCCCTCTAGTTATAGTCATATATGTGTTGCTTTCTGTTGTTAATAATTTGAAAAAATAAGATGTCATCTGGTAGAAAGGCGTTGAAAGGATTGCAGCGTAGAAAACCGATGAAGCGAAGAAAATCTCCTAAGAAAAAGTTTTCATTCAAGAAGCATATTATATTGCCAATAGTATTAATAGCTTTTTTATTAGGTGCATGGCATTATAAGTATGTCTTATATTATATAGCGTTTCAGCGTATAGAAAAGAATGAGGCTATAAAAGTGTCACCTGTGACTACGCAATTGCGGATATTTGATGTGTTGCAACATCATAAGCAAAAAACATTCGGGATAGATATTTCTCATTACCAAGGAAAAATAAATTGGGATGAGGTGACTAAGGTACAGGATAGCTTTCCAATTTCGTTTGTATTTATTCGTGCTACTGCAGGAAGTGTAAAGCAAGACCGGAAATTTAAAACCAATTGGAAAAAATCAAAGCAAAAAGGATTTATTCGTGGGGCATACCATTACTATCGCCCAAACGAAAACTCTATTCTTCAGGCTAATAATTTTATCAATACGGTAAAGCTTCAAAAAGGAGATTTGCCACCGGTTCTAGATATTGAAGATGTTCCTAGGATTCAAAGTATAGCTAATTTAAAGTTAGGTTTGCGAAAATGGCTGAATAAGGTGGAAAAACATTACGGCATGAAACCAATAATTTATTCGGGAGAATCGTTTTATAATGATCATCTATATAAAGACTTTTCAGACTATACTTGCTGGGTAGCAAATTATAATTTTTATGTAGAAAATATTGATAAAGATTGGAGTTTCTGGCAATTTACAGATAAGGGAAGTGTACGGGGAATTAAAGAATTTGTAGATATAAATATTTATAATGGTAACACAAAAAAACTCCTACAATTGGTTAAAAAGTAGGGGCTATAATTTTTTTAGATAGAAGAGATTATTTAAAATCTAATTTCTTTTTACGTAACTCAAAGTTTTGTCCTAGATATACTTTACGTACCATTTCGTCTTCGGCTAATTCTTCTGGTTTACCATGTTTTAAGATATTTCCTTCAAACATTAAATAAGTTCTGTCGGTAATAGCTAGTGTTTCTTGTACGTTATGATCGGTTATTAAGATACCGATGTTTTTATCTTTTAATTGTGCAATAATTCGTTGAATATCTTCTACAGCAACAGGGTCAACACCAGCGAAAGGTTCATCTAATAATATAAAGCTTGGATTAGTGGCTAATGCTCGAGCTATTTCTGTTCTTCTTCGTTCTCCTCCAGAAAGTAAATCTCCTTTACGGTCTCTACGTTCTTGTAAATTGAATTCTTCTATTAATTGCTCAGTACGTTCTAGTTGTTCTTTTTTAGAAAGATCAGTTAGCTCTAGTACGCTCATAATGTTTTCTTGAACGGTTAGCTTTCTAAATACAGAAGCCTCCTGAGCTAAGTATCCGATACCGTGTTGTGCACGTTTGTACATCGGGAATTTTGTAATTTCAGTTTGGTCTAAGAATATTTTACCTTCAGTTGGTTTTATCAAACCAACAATCATGTAGAATGATGTTGTTTTACCTGCTCCGTTGGGTCCAAGTAATCCAACTATTTCACCTTGTTTTACTTCAACAGAAATCCCTTTAACAGCAAGTTTGTTTTTATAAGATTTTTTAATGTTTTCAGCTCTTAAAATCATAATGTGCAATTATAGTGTTGTAAAAGTAAGTGTTTGGCTTGTAAAAAAGAATTCTTTAGTAAATCCTTAACGATATGATTGTTCGTAAATGTAGTTTAATGTTAGTATATAAAACCCTCTGAAGGGTTAGTCGTCTTGTAATGCATCCCAAAATTCATAAGCTCTACGCAAATGTGGAATTACAATAGTACCACCAACAAGTGTAGATATACTTAAAGCTTCAGCTACTTCTTTTCCGTTTAGTCCGGCTTTGTGGCAAGACTCTAGGTGGTATTTTACACAATCATCACATCTTAACACCATTGAAGCGGTTAAACCTAATAATTCTTTTGTTCTAACGTCTAATGCTCCTTCTTGAAAAGCTTTAGTATCTAGATTGAATATTCTATGAAGAATTTTATTGTCATCTTTTAAGATGCGCTTGTTCATTTTCTCCCTATACTCGTCAAAATCTTTTATCTTATCATTCATGGCTTATGTGTTTTGAAGGGCTTTTTTTGTTTGGTTTTTTAGTACTCTTTTAGAAATTAAAATGCTTACTTCATATAAAATTATGACTGGTATAGCAACTATAATTTGACTTGCGATATCTGGAGGTGTGATTACTGCTGAAATAATTAATACAATTACTAAAGCAACTTTTCTGTTTTTTCTTAAGAATTCAGGGGTAACAAGTCCAATTTTAGTTAAAAAGTATATGATAATTGGTAGTTCAAAAATTAATCCTGAAGCTAGTGTAGAAGCGCGAACCAAACTGATATAAGAGTCTAAATCAAAGTCGTTGTGTATTTCTTCTGCGACACTATAACTACCTAAAAAGTTAATTGATAATGGACAAATGATATAATAGCCAAATAAAACCCCTAAAAAGAATAAAGATGAAGCTGAAAATATGAACCCTCTTGATGTTTTGCGTTCATTACTATGTAACCCAGGACTTACAAATTTCCAAAACTGATAAATAACAAAAGGAAATGCAATTATAAAACCAAAAGTAATAGAAACCCATATGTGTGCTGAAAATTGTCCAGCTAAAGTTCTGCTTTGTATTTCAAATGGCATTTCAGTAATACACAAACTTTGGTCCATCCCAAGTGTTTTGGAAAGATTACAAAGGCCATTATAAGTAACAAATCCAATTTTGGCGGGACCTAAAAGAATTGTTTTAAAAACAATATCCTTACATACGAATGCTATTGAGGCAAAAGCTAATATTGCTAAAGTAGCTTTAATCAAGTGTCCTCTTAATTCTTCTAAATGATCAAGAAAAGACATCTCATTTGGGTTTGCATTTTTCATTTTATAAAATACCTTCTTTAATTAAATCATGAATATGAACCACACCACTAAATTGATTATTGTCCTGTATTAATACTTGAGAAATATTATTTTCTTCTAATAGTTCTTTTGCTTCAACCGCCATGGCATCACTAGTGAGTGTCTTTGGAGAAGCCGACATAATGTCGCTTGCTTTAAGGGTGTTTATGTCAGTAGTTTCTACTAGCATACGTCTTAAATCTCCATCAGTAATAATACCAATGATTTTATTATTATCATCTGTAACAGCGGTTACTCCTAGACGTTTATTGGAAATTTCTATAATAACATCTTTGATTGATGCAGTAGCTTTTACGGCGGGTTTTTCATTTTTTGAAATGATATCAGAAACACGTAAATATAAACGCTTTCCTAAAGCTCCTCCTGGATGGTATTTGGCAAAATCACTACTTGTAAAATCTTTTAATTTCAATAAGGATACAGCTAACGCATCTCCCATTACTAATTGAGCAGTGGTACTTGTTGTAGGAGCTAAATTATTTGGACAAGCTTCTTTTTCAGCATATGCATGTAATACATAATCTGCTTCAGAACCTAAAAATGAAGTTCTATTTGAGGTGATTGCTATTAATTTGTTCCCTCCATTTTTAATCAAAGGAACTAATACTTTTATTTCAGGAGTGTTTCCGCTTTTGGAAATACAAATTACTGTGTCATTTTTCTGAACAGTACCTAGGTCGCCATGAATAGCATCTGCTGCATGCATGAAAACTGCAGGAGTACCTGTAGAGTTCATTGTAGCTACGATTTTAGTTGCTATGTTAGCACTTTTCCCTATCCCAGAAATTATAACTCTCCCATTAGAAGTATAGATGTGATTTACTGCTTCTGCAAATTCCTTGTCAACTAAATTTTCTAAGTTAGCAATTGCCTTTTGCTCTATAGAAATAGTCTCTTTTGCTATTCGAATGATTTTTTCTAAATTACTCACTTAAATAAAATTTAAAAATCAACAAAAACTAAAGTAGGTTACTTTTCTGTTGATTAAGTTTATATGTAAAAACCTTAAATCTCCATATTTTTTTTGCAAAAAAGTTGCTTTAGGTTTTAAATAAAATACTATCTTTAATATCCTCAAACGAAATTACTTTTTTTTTATCAGATACATATAATGTATGGTAAGAAAGTTGTTTTATTTAAGTGATAAAAACTAAATAAAGCATAAAACATAAATTATTTAAATGGAATTTAATCAAGTTGATATTCACGCTTCGTTAAAAAAATACTTTGGATTTTCACAATTTAAAGGATTGCAGGAAGGTGTAGTTAAGAATGTATTAGAAGGAAAAGACACTTTTGTTATTATGGCAACAGGTGGGGGGAAATCATTATGTTTTCAATTGCCTGCATTAATGAGAGAGGGAACAGCAATAGTGGTTTCTCCATTGATTGCATTAATGAAAAATCAAGTCGATGCTATTAGAGGAATTTCTTCTGAAAAAGGAATCGCTCATGTTTTAAACTCTTCTTTAACTAAAACTGAAGTAAAGCAGGTAAAAGAGGATATGACTAATGGTATTACGAAACTCTTGTATGTAGCACCAGAGTCATTAACGAAGGAAGAAAATATTGAGTTTTTGCGTTCAGTGCCAATTTCATTTATGGCTGTTGATGAAGCACATTGTATATCTGAATGGGGACACGATTTTAGACCAGAATATAGGAATTTAAAAAGTATAATTAAAAAAATAGGAGACAATATTTCAATTGTGGCACTTACTGCAACAGCAACTCCTAAAGTACAAGATGATATCACAAAAAATTTAGGAATGCCAAAGGCGGAAGTTTTTAAGGCAACTTTTAACCGTCCTAACTTGTATTATGAAGTACGTCCAAAAACTAAAAATGTAGATGCTGATATTATTCGTTTTGTAAAGCAAAATGAAGGTAAAAGTGGTATTGTATATTGTTTAAGTAGAAAAAGAGTTGAGGAGTTAGCTCAAGTACTACAAGTAAATGGTGTGAAGGCAGTGCCATATCATGCTGGTTTAGATACTAAAACAAGAGCAAAACATCAGGATATGTTCTTGATGGAAGATACAGACGTTGTTGTAGCAACTATTGCCTTTGGAATGGGGATAGATAAACCAGATGTTCGTTTTGTAATACATCATGATATTCCAAAAAGTATTGAGAGTTATTATCAGGAAACTGGTCGTGCAGGAAGAGATGGTGGTGAAGGACACTGTTTGGCATTTTATGCATATAAGGATATAGAGAAGTTAGAGAAATTTATGGCTAATAAACCAGTTGCTGAGCAAGAGATTGGACATGCTTTATTGCAAGAAATGGTTGCGTTTTCAGAAACTTCAATGTCCAGGCGTAAGTTTATACTTCATTATTTTGGAGAAGAATTTGATAGCAAAAACGGAGAAGGAGCGGATATGGATGATAATATGCGTAATCCAAAAAAGCAACATGAAGCTCAGGATGAATTAAAAATTCTATTGGAAACCATAAGCTTAACAAAAGAAAAATATAAAGCTAAAGATATTGTTAGTACTCTATTAGGGAACAAAAATGCACTAATATCTTCTCATAAAACAGATCAGAAGCCATTTTTCGGAAAAGGAAAAGGGAAAGATGGTGTGTATTGGATGGCCTTGATACGTCAAGCAATTGTAGCTAAGTTTATTAAGAAAGATATTGAAACATACGGAGTTATTCGTTTAACGAACAAAGGAAAACAATTTATAGAATCACCGGAAAGTTTTATGATGACCGAAGATCACATGTATATTGATGAAGGTACGGATGGTGTAATGGTAGCTTCGAAAGGAAGTGATGTTGCTGCTGATATGCAGTTGATGAAAATATTGAAGGGCTTGCGTAAAACGGTAGCTCATAAGTTAGGTGTTCCGCCTTTTATAGTTTTTCAAGACCCATCATTAGAAGATATGGCACTGAAGTACCCAATTAGTACTGATGAGTTAAAGAATGTTCATGGTGTTGGTGAAGGTAAGGCTAAAAAATACGGAAAGGAATTCGTGAAATTGATAGCACAATATGTAAACGATAATGATATCGAACGTCCGGATGATTTAGTAGTAAAAAGCACTGGAGTTAACTCCGCTTTAAAGCTATATATAATCCAAAATGTTGATAGAAAATTACCTTTAATAGATATTGCTGCAGCTAAAGGGATGACAATGACTGAGTTCATTAAGGAAATGGAACAGATAGTGTATTCAGGTACTAAATTGAATTTAAATTACTGGATTGATGATCATTTAGATGAAGATCAGCAAGAAGAAATACATGAGTATTTTATGGAGGCTGAAACAGATAAAATAACAGATGCAATTGAGGAATTTGAAGGAGATTATGAAGATGAAGAATTGCGATTGTATAGAATCAAATTTATTAGTGATGTTGCTAATTAAGTTGATCTTAGTTTAGTACAAGATGAAATAATAAGAAATAGTTTTCGATTTTAAACGAAAACTATTTTTGTTTTAAAAATGGACCCTTCTTTACCCGTAGTTTTTGGGTAAAGTAATTTTTTAAGTAAACTATATATTGAGGAAGATAAAAAAAATAACACTCCCTAATGGGCATAAGATAAAGGAAAGATTGTTGCAATGGAGTCAGCAGTTTAGAGAGGTTGTTTGGTTAGATTCTAATAATTATCATCAAGCATATTCAAGCTACGATGCAGTTTTGGCAGTTGATGCATTTACAATACTACAAACAGATGCTACTGAAGCATTCGATAAATTAAAAGAATATCAATCACATACGAAAGATTGGTTGTTTGGTTATTTAACATATGATTTAAAGTATGATACCGAAAATTTGAAGTCAGCTAATTTTGATGGCCTTGATTTTCCTGAATTGTATTTTTTCCAGCCCAAAAAAGTGTTTTTGTTAAAAGATAATGTTTTAGAAATTCAATATTTACATTTTGTTGATGATGAATTAGAAGAAGATTATGTTGAAATTATTACTATTGATAATGAGTCAGTCAAGTTTGAAGAAGAAAAAAAACCGATAAAAATTAAACTTCGAATGACTAAGGATAGTTATTTTGATAAGTTTCAAAAAATCCACAATCATATTTGTAGAGGTGATATTTACGAAATGAATTTTTGCCAAGAATTTTACGCAGAAAATACTGAAATTGATCCGTTACATGTGTATGAAAATTTGAATGCAATTTCCAGCCCGCCTTTCGCAACGTTTTTTAAACTTGAAGATAAATACCTGCTTTCAGCGTCGCCTGAAAGATATGTCAGAAAAGAAAATACATTAATTGTATCTCAACCCATAAAAGGCACGGCGAAACGTTCATCAAATTCTATAGAAGATAAACAATTGAAATCGGATTTAGAACATGATGAAAAAGAACGTTCAGAGAATATTATGATCGTTGATTTGGTGCGTAATGATTTATCAAAAACAGCGACCAAGGGAAGTGTAAAGGTTACGGAGTTGTGTAAAGTATATTCTTTTGATCAAGTACATCAAATGATAAGCACAGTTACTGCTGAGGTTTTGCATGCTAAAAGCCCAGTTGAAGTCTTAAGAACAACGTATCCTATGGGAAGTATGACAGGAGCTCCTAAGGTGTCGGCTATGAAGATAATAGAGGAATTAGAAGAAACAAAGCGTGGATTATATTCAGGGGCTGTAGGGTATTTTACTCCTGATAATGATTTTGATTTTAATGTGATTATTAGAAGTATTCTGTATAACAAATCAAATAAATATGTTTCTTATTCAGTAGGTGGTGCTATAACGGTTAAATCAACCGCTGAGGCTGAATATCAAGAATGCTTGATAAAAGCTAAGGCAATGCGTGAGGCATTGTTAGCTTAATAGTTAATAATATTGCTTATGTTAGAAAAATTCAAAAAGCATGTTAACCAAAATTTGCCTTTTTTGACTAAGGGTAAATTATTACTTGCTATTTCTGGAGGAATTGATAGTGTTATTTTAGCGCATTTACTTCATGAAATGCAATTGAATTTTTCCTTGGCGCATTGCAATTTTAAATTACGTTATGAAGACTCGGATAAAGATGCGGGATTTATTGTTGATATTGCTGATAAATTAGAAATTGAGTGCCATACTATTGAATTTGATACTACTTCCTATGCTGAGGAAAAAAAGCTATCTACTCAAATGGCCGCAAGAGAGTTGCGGTATAATTGGTTTGATGAATTGATTTCGAAGTATGATTATGATTATGTATTAACGGCGCATCATACTAACGATAATATTGAGACTGTGATTATAAACTTAACTAGAGGGGCAAGTTTACAAGGTTTAACAGGGATTCCTGAAATTAATGGAAATATTATTCGTCCATTATTACCATTTACTAGAGCTGAAATAGAGCAGTATACAATTTCTAATAACGTTTCTTGGAGAGAAGATGAAAGTAATCAATCTACAAAGTATTTCAGAAATAAAATACGCCATGAAGTAGTTCCTGTATTGGAGGAATTAAATCCAAATGTGTTAGAAACATTTAACACCCATTTATCTTACTTAAAACTAGAGAAGAAAGTGCTCGATAATCACTTTGAAAAAGTGAAAAATGAAGTTTCTTTTTTTGAAGAGAATTTATTCAAAATAGATATCGGAAAACTTAAAAAACATATAGAATATAAAGCCTATTTGTACTATATGCTAAAAGGGTGTTTGTTTTCGGAATGGTCTGATATTGAGGGTTTAATGAGCGCTCAGTCGGGAAAGTTTGTGAGTTCAAAAACACATAGATTGATAAAAGATAGGGATTTTTTATTATTAGAAGAAAAGAGCTTACATTTACAAAAATTAAAGGTTGAAATTAGTGAGGGAACCACAAAAATTTACTCACCAATTAGTTTAAGTTTTACTCCTGTTAATCAAGTAGGTCTCTCAACTAAAAATAGCATTTATGTTAATGCAGATTCGTTAGAGTATCCATTACATTTACGTAAAAAAGAAGAAGGAGATTCTTTTTTTCCATTTGGAATGAAAGGAAAAAAGAAAATAAGTAAATATTTCAAAGATGAAAAACTGTCTTTGATAGACAAAGAAAATAGTTGGTTGTTATGTGATGCTAAGGACTCTATAATTTGGATTGTTGGTAGGAGAGCTGATGACAGGTTTAAGATAGGTGTTGAAACAAAAAGAATATTAAAAATTAAAATTGATTAAATGAAGAATTTTTTAAGCGTATTATTAATAAGTGTCCTTTTTGTAGGAACTAGTTATGCGCAATTTGGATTTCAAGAGCCAGTAACTTGGAAAACTTCTGTAGAAAAGATAAATGAAGAAGAATATTATTTAGTTTTTGAAGCTAAAATTGAGAATAAGTGGCATATGTATTCTCAGTTTTCTGACGAAAAAGGTTCTGGTAAATTAGAAATAGAAAGTGAACAAGCTGATTCACTATTTATATTTGAAGGAAAGGCATTAGAGAGTGCTGTCCATAAAGCATATAATGAAACCTTTAAGGTAACTGAAACTTTCTTTGATAAAGAAGCTGTTTTAAAGCAAAAAATAAAAGTACTTAAAAAAGTAAACGAATTAGAAGTTTCTGTTTTCGGGCAAGTATGTAAAGATGCTTGTATTTTATTAAATGAAACATTTACGTTTCATTTAGATGAGGCTGTTGCGTTAGGGACAACTAAGTTGGGTAACGAAAAACATGTTGATAAGAAGGATGAAGTTAAGAAGTCTGCAACTAAATCGAAGAAAGAAGATAAAGGTTTGTTGAGTTTATTTATTCTTAGTTTTTTAGGTGGCCTAGCAGCATTGTTTACTCCTTGTGTATTCCCAATGATACCCATGACAGTAAGTTTTTTTACTAAACAAAGTAAAACTAAAGCAGCTGGGGTTAAGAATGCAATTATTTACGGATTAGCTATTATAGCTCTATATGTGTTATTAGGTACTGTAGTAACTGCGGTTTTTGGAGCGGATGCATTAAACGCACTATCTACAGATCCATGGTTTAATATTATCTTTTTCTTTATACTAGTAATATTTGCAGCTTCGTTTTTAGGAGCATTTGAAATAATGCTACCAAATTCATGGGCAAATAAAGTAGACAGGCAAGCAGATAGAGGTGGCTATGTAGGAATATTTTTCATGGCTTTAGCTTTGGCAATTATATCATTTTCATGTACTGGGCCAATAGTAGGTACAGCACTAGTTGCTGCAGCAGGAAAAGGAGGTATAGCACCTATAATTAGCATGTTAGGTTTTTCTTCAGCAATAGCGCTTCCGTTTACCTTATTTGCGATGTTTCCTGGTTGGTTAAACTCTTTACCAAAGTCTGGAGGTTGGTTGAATACTGTAAAGGTTGTATTAGGGTTTCTAGAGTTAGGATTAGCATTTAAATTTTTGTCAAACGCTGATTTAGTATTAGATCTTCATTGGTTAGAACGTGAAACATTTTTAGCAATTTGGATTGCGATATTTGGAGCTTTAGGGTTTTATTTATTTGGAAAAATACAATTGCCACATGATTCTCCTTTAAAACATATATCGGTAGGAAGACTGTTTTTAGGGTTATTAACTTTTACTTTTGTAGTATATTTAATTCCTGGATTATGGGGAGCACCATTAAAATTAATAAGTGGTTTTCCGCCACCACAGCACTATAGTGAATCGCCATATGGGGTAGGATTTACAAAATTAGGAGGAGGGATTTCTTCTGATAAAGAATTACCAGAAGGAGCTGAGTTCGGACCGCACGATATTATTGCTTTTACGGATTATGATACTGGTATGGCATACGCTAAAAAAGTTGGGAAACCAGTGCTTTTAGATTTTACAGGTAAAGCTTGTGTGAATTGCAGGAAAATGGAAGAAAAAGTATGGTCTGAAAAGAAAATACTTAATAAGTTACAAAATGATGTAGTGTTAATTTCTTTATATGTAGATTATAGGAAAGCTTTGCCAAAGAATGAGCAATATGTATCTGAGACGACTGGTAAGAAAGTGAAAACAGTGGGGAATAAATGGAGTGATTTTCAAATGGAAAAATACAAAACGAATGCCCAACCATATTATATAATATTAAATAATGATGGAGAAAATTTATCTACACCTGTAGGCTATGCTCCTGATGCTGATGAATATGATATTTGGTTAAAGTCAGGTATTGATAATTATAAAAAATAGAAGTTATATTAATTAAGTATACAAACAAAAAGAGGAGCTTAGCTCCTCTTTTTGTTTTTATAGGTTTATTATTTTATAGGTTTATTATTTTATAGGTTTATTATTTTATAGGTTTATTATTTTATAGGGTTAATACTTGAGTGATTTAATCTTTATGGAGTATTCCTATTCCTGTAGTAAGTAGTGTTTTTTAGCTTACGTTAAGATATTGGTTAACCAATACTCTCTAGTACGTTCAGGGTGTTAAAATTTATATATAGTGGTAATAAAAAAAACACATTCCTTCTGTAGAAGAAATGTGCTTAAAATATAAACTTAAAACTATTGGGGTTTAGTTCAGTTTAGCTAATAATTGTTCGGCTTTTTTATGATTGTAATATGAATTAGTTACAATTAATTGCAATGTTTTTTTAGTATTAGCAATGTTTTCTTGTTTTAATGAAGTAAGTGCTAAATACCAATATGCTTTGTTTTTATCTAAAGAATCACTGCTTTGAAGTGTTTTAAATATTTGCTTAGCATTTGAATACTGCTCTAATTCTAAATAACACATCCCTTTGTATAAAAATGTATTTACAGATTGAGAATTATATTTTTCACTATATAATTCAAGTGATCTAACAGCGCCAAGATATTGTTTGCTTAAAAACAATTCTTCAGCATCAGATAGTAATTTATCAGCGTCGCTTCTTTGGGTTAATGATGGTAAATCTGATAAATTACTATAATCTGCATACAAGTTTTCAGGGGTGTTTTGATTGCTTGTAAAAGTGTAGCTAAAAGCTATTAATAGCACTAAACTAGCTGCAATTCCGTAGTACCTTTGGTAACGTTTTATTGGGGTAATTGAATTGCGTTTGTACTTGTTACTTGCTTTATTGATAGCTGTTCTTATTTTTTTAGCGTCATCACTTAACAGGTACTCTTGGTATGCTATACCGTCCTCGTTAAGTATGTTTATGTCATCCCAATCTTCAGTTTCATGAAGTGCAAATAAATTTCTATTTATTCTAACCTCTTCTGCTAAATCGTGATCGATAAATAATTGCTTTTCAAAAGCAATTAAATCTTCTCTTGATAACCTGTTGTTTAGGTAATCGTCAATTATTTGGTATTTACTTATATCATTCATAAGCCTTGTGTTTTATATTAAAAAAAAGTTAGCTTTTAAAAACTAGTGATATTGTTTTGTAATTGGTATTCACTTATATATTCCTTTTTTTGTGTTTTTGTTACCCAATTTTTTCATTTATTTTTCATTTATTTTTTAATCCGGTTATTATAAGTGAAAAAACGAGGTGTTTTAAAGGTTTTTTAATTTTTTGTAAGAAGCATCCTTTTGGATTAGCCTAGTTAACTTGCTTTTACATTTAAAAACACGTTGTCTCACAACTGTTTCTGAATTATACCCTAGCTCTTCTGCAATTTCTTTTTGCTTTCTTTTCTTAAGAAATAAGGAGAGCACTTTTTTACAATTGTCAGAAAGTAAGTTGAAGTTTCTTAAATAAACTTCTCTACGGTCGTTTTCAAGTATTTCCAATGCCATTAGCTTAGTATTACTTTCATCAGTAACTTCTTTTACCTCCGCCTTTGTAGCCCATTTTTTCCTGAAACTTAATTCTTTCAGCCAAAGGTTTTTGCATATGCCATAAAGGTACCATTCAAAATTTTCTACAGGTTCGTAGTTTTTTACTTTAGCTTTTGTGGTAACATGTAATAGAGCTCTTTGAAATATATCTTCTGCGTCTTCCAGATTACCACTGTTATTTCTTATGTATTTTCTAACCGAAGGGTAAACTAATTCGTAGATTTCTAAAATGCCTTTAGAATCACCAGTTATTAAGGAGCTGAATAGATTTTTTTGTTCGGTCATGCAATCATTTAAATGAATGGATTGCAGTAAAGCTAAATATTTTTTTTAATAAAATGTTCAAAAAAAAATAAAAATACATGGGTAACGTTTTCCACTTTATAGGAACTATAAAGTGGGGACTCGATTATTCTGTCTCATTTTTTATTTCAATCAAAAAAACCAAAAAACCATGAAAAATTTTATTCAATTATTCGCGTTATTAGTTTTATTCATATTCACAAGCTGTAGCTTAGAAAATGAAGAATATATTATAAATAAACAAGAGGTTAATGCTGTAGAATACAGTTTTAAAACAGCTGTAGTAACATACGATTCTAAAACGGAAAGTGCAGCTAAGGATAGTTTAAGGGAAATCATAAAGGTACAAAAAACATTTGAACAAGGAGAAAATACTGAAGTATGGTTGCTAAAAACAAATGAGTCAATTGCTATTTTGGAGGAGTTAATAGCTTTGTCAGACGGAGTTGTAGGTGTACAAATATCAGAAGGGGAAAATGATTTTAATGATTTAAAGGAAAAGGATGGAGATACTACAGGGGGAGACTCTACAACAGGAGAAGATGAGAAAGATGGAGATACAACAGGAGGGGATTCTACAACAGGAGAAGATGAGAGAGATGGAGATACTACAGGGGGAGACTCTACAACAGGAGAAGACGAGAAAAATGGAGATACTACAGGGGGAGACTCTACAACAGGAGAAGATGAGAGAAATGGAGATACAACAGGAGGGGATTCTACAACTGGAGAAGATGAGAGAAATGGAGATACAACAGGAGGGGATTCTACAACTGGAGAAGATGAGAGAAATGGGGATACAACAGGAGGAGATTCTACAACAGGAGAAGATGAGAGAAATGGAGATACAACAGGAGGGGATTCTACAACTGGAGAAGATGAGAGAAATGGAGAT